>Ga0207676_10000035_pt1 | contig 204737 bp, 203 predicted proteins | sample KBSSwiS72_FD_184307 | JGI IMG/M metagenome (GOLD analysis project Ga0207676, IMG submission 184307) | Switchgrass rhizosphere microbial communities from Kellogg Biological Station, Michigan, USA - KBS Switchgrass S7-2 (SPAdes) (version 2) | ecosystem: Host-associated > Plants > Roots >...
TTCGAGTCAATGCAACGTCCGGCCTTGTGAGACCCGATACAGCACCACCGATCTCCGGGCCGGCGAGTGCGGACAGATCCTTGAAACCCTCAAGGGACAACCGCCGAGCTTCTGCAAATTACAGATCCTGACCCTAAGCCGACGGTCCGGACACGGCTAATATTTGCACGAAAGCGGGTGCAGTGTAATCGCCCGACCGACTTAAGGGCTATCCCACAGCTTGGCTTTCTTCGATCCGGAGTTCGGCTGCACGGAAACTGCACCGAATGGCTACCGCATGTGCACGGCCATCGCGGCATGAATTCGAGACGGCGGTTCCATGACCTCTCCCATCACAGGGAGAATGATATGGCTTCATCAACATCGCGCGCCCGCTTCCGATTCTGGGCCAAAGCCGGCGCGGCCGTGGCGCTCGTGGCACTAGGTGATAGGCTCTTCTATGTGAACGAAGGGCTCGGCTCCGCGCTGGGCGTATTTGCCATGGCCTGGGCACTGGCGACGCTGCTGTTGCAACCGGCCATGCGCCGCGATCGGCGCGCCCTCGCGGCTTTCGTGCTCGCGGTGGGATATGCGGCGGTCCTCTTCCATGATCCGAGCCTGCTCGCCTGGTCGCTGTTCTGGGGGACGCTGGCCATGGCCACGTTGCTGCCGCGCACGGGGGTGTTCGACAATGCATGGCGCTGGACCGATCGGTTGCTCGTGCATGGGGCCACGAGCCTGTTTGGCCCGTTGCTGGACGTCCGAAGGTTGGGACGACTGAGGTATAATTCGCAGCGGCCGGGCTTGCGATCGTCATTTCTCATGCTGGCGCTGCCGCTGATCGGGAGCGTGGTCTTCATCGCGCTCTTCGCCGTGGCCAATCCGCTGATCGGAGATGCACTCGCGGCCATTCAACTGCCCGCGCTTGCCGACATATCGATCATCCGAACCGGTCTGTGGTTGATCCTCCTGCTGCTGGTGTGGAGCAGCTTCCGCCCCCGCAGGATCCGGGTATTTTTTCCCGCTGCCGATGATGACGGCGATTACAGGCTGCCGGGTGTTTCGGTCCCGTCCGTCACCCTCTCGCTCATTCTGTTCAACAGCCTGTTCGCGCTCCAGAACGGCCTCGATCTGGCCTTTCTGTGGAGCGGCGCCGAGCTCCCGGAAGGCGTGACGCTTGCGGAATATGCCCATCGCGGCGCCTATCCGCTGATCGCGACCGCACTGCTCGCCGGGCTGTTCGTACTGATCACGCTCAGGCCCGGATCGGAGACGGCCTCGGCGCCGCTCATCCGGCGGCTGGTCGTCGTCTGGGTTGGGCAGAATATCTTCCTGGTCGCCTCCAGCATCCTGCGCACGATCGACTATGTCGAAGCCTATTCGCTGACACGGCTGCGGATCGCGGCGCTGGCGTGGATGCTGCTGGTGGCGATCGGGCTGTTCCTGATCTGCTGGCGGATGTTGCGCGGCCGCAGCGCCGGCTGGCTGATCAATGCGAACGCGATCGCTGCCCTCATCCTGCTGAGTATCGCCAGTATTGTTGATCTCGGCGCGGTCGCCGCCGCGTGGAACGTGCGCAACGCGCGCGAAGTCGCAGGGTCCGGCGCGGGGCTCGACCTCTGTTACCTGCACGGCCTGGGCGCGTCCGCGCTCGTGTCGCTGGTCGAGCTCGAACAACGCCCCCTCGAACCGCGCTTCCACGACCGGGTCACCTCTGTGCGCGATCAGGTTCTGAGGCGAACATTGTTCGATCAGAGGAGCGGCTGGTGGACCTGGCGCAACGCCCGCCGGCTCGATCAGGCACACCGGTTTATGGCTGGCAAGTCTTGGCCGAAGCCGGTGGTCCGAGACGGATGGAGGCGCGGTTGCGATGGCCAGCTGATACCGCCGCCCCCGCCGCCTTCCGCGCCCGGCGTCGTGGAACCGCCGATCCGTCAACCGCAACCGTTGACAGCGGGGAGGCAAGGATGATCGTGTGTCCTATGCCACGCACCATCCTGATCGCCGATGACGATCCCCATATTCGTCAGCTCCTGGTCTTTGCCTTCGCCAAGGCGGGTCTCGACACGATCGAAGCTGCCGACGGGGAGGCGGCGATCGCCGCGGTGGCGGCGCACCAGCCGGATCTCGTCGTGCTCGACATCAACATGCCGCGCATGGATGGACTCGAGGTCTGTCGCAGACTGCGAGCCGAAGGCGACCTGCCGATCCTTTTCCTCTCCTCGCGCGACGACGAGATCGATCGGGTGCTCGGCATCGAGCTTGGCGGCGACGATTATGTGGTCAAGCCGTTCAGCCCGCGCGAAGTGGTCGCGCGATCGATGGCAATCCTGCGGCGCACGGCGGGCAAGCCTCCGGCCGTGGAGACCAGAACCACGATCAGCCACGGGCAACTGGCGCTCGACCCTGAAGGCTGGCGCGCTTCGTGGTCCGGCGAGGAAGTGACGCTCACCGTTACCGAGTTTGGGATATTGCGGACGCTGGCGGCCATGCCGTCGAAGATATTCTCGCGCGATGCGCTTATCGATCGGCTCCGTGGCCCCGGCTTCGCCATCACCGACCGGACGATCGATAGCCATATTCGCAATCTGCGCGGCAAGTTCGCGAGCCTGGGCGGCCATGATCTGATCGAGACGCGCGCCGGGGTCGGTTACCGGCTCGGGAGCTGCACCGGCTCGGTCAAATGATCGGCCAAGCGAAGGCGCTTGCCAAACGGCATTGGCCCCGGCTGGGCTTGCGGACCATCCTGATGGGCACGCTGCTGTTCGTCGCGGCGTTACCGGGGGTCGGGGCAATCTTCCTGCGCGTCTACGAGAATACGCTCGTCCGGCAGACCGAAGCCGAGCTGGTGGCGCAGGGCGCGGCGCTCGCCGCCACGGCTGAGACGCTCTGGCCGAGAAGTCGCACGACCGTTGAAGCCCTCGCGCCCGGGCCGGACAAGAACGCATCCGGCGATTATTACATGCCCGAGCCACCGACGATCGATCTGCGGTCGACACCCGTGCTGCCCGAGCGACCACACGCGCGCATGAACGCAGCGCAGCCCGGCGATCCCGGCGCCGTCGTGGTGGCGGCTCGGCTGGAGCCAATCATCGCGCGAACGGCGCGGACGACGCTGGCCTCGATCCAGTTCATCGATCGGGGCGGCGTGATCCTGCTCGGTCATGAACGTGGTGGAACCTATGCGGGGCTCAGTGAGGTTCGTGCGGCGCTCGGTGGCGAGGCCGAGACCGTGTTCCGGCGCAATGGCAACTACCGCCCACGCTATTCCTTCGAATGGTTGAGCCGCGCATCGGCGCTCCGGATCCATCACGCGCGACCGATTGTCGTCGATGGGAAGGTCGTCGGCGTACTATTGCTGTCGCGCTCGCCGCGCGCGCTGTTCAAGGGACTCTATCAGGATCGCGGCAAGATTTTGATCGGCATTGCTCTGATCTTCGGCGTGCTGGTGATGATAACCGGGCTCTTGTCGCGCGGCATCGCCCGGCCGATCGAGCGGCTCGGCGCGGCGACGCGGAAAGTCGCGTCCGGCGACGGCGAGATTCCGGAGCCGCCCGTCACCGCCGCCATCGAGATCCGGGCGCTGTACGAGGATTTCGCGGTGATGGCCGAGGAGATCGCCCGCCGGTCGCGCTATTTGCACGGCTTCGCGGCGGCGATCAGTCACGAGTTCAAGACGCCGCTCGCCGGGATTCGGGGCGCGATCGAGCTGCTGGAGGATCACCACGCCACGATGAGCCAGGACGAACGCCAACGCTTCCTCGGTAACATCTCCGCCGATGCCGATCGCCTGTCCCAACTCGTCACCCGCCTGCTCGATCTCGCGCGAGCCGACATGGCGGAACCTCAGCCCGGCATGACGAGCAACCCGATCGATGCGATCAACCGCATCGTCGATGCGCTGGCGGGGCCGAACTTCATAATCGCCGTGTCCGTTCCGGACGACGTTCCACATGTCGCGGCTCCGCAGGCAACGCTTGAAGCGACGCTGTCCACGTTGCTCGAAAACAGCCGACAATCGGGCGCCACTCACACCAGCATAGCTGCGGAGGCGAGCAAAGCCAGTCTCAAGCTCATCGTTACTGACAATGGCCCGGGCATACCGCCGGCTGATCGGCCAAGGCTGTTCGAGCCCTTCTTCACTAGCCGCCGCGCCGAAGGCGGGACCGGCCTAGGCCTGCCCATCGCACGATCGCTGCTCAAGGCAAGCCAGTGTAACATTGAGCTTCACGACTGTGAGACAGGCGCTGCTTTCGTCGTCACCCTGCCGCTGGCACGGGGTCCGACCTGAGGCGGGTGCCTTCAGAACGCGTCCACTGCACTTGACGTTAAGTGAGTCGCCGGCATTACGGTTCGCTAGCGAGCGCTGCGTTTTTTGGATGGCCGGCGTGGATATGGAGATCACCATCTTCGACTTGTTCCTCATGCAGGATTATGCCCCCTTCGCGATCGCCTTCGTGATCATGATCGGCATAGGCTTGATCGAAGCAATTGGTCTCGGCGCCGGCCAGATCGACGTGCACGCGGACGTTGATTCCGACATCGGGGGCGCCACCGTTTTGGATTGGCTCGGCCTCGGTTCAGGCCTGCCAATCCTGATCTGGCTGACCTCCCTGCTTGGCTGTTTCACCTTGAGCGGCGTGGGCATTCAACAAGCGGCTACGGCAATTATCGGTGAGCCGGTCCATTGGGCCATAGCCACTTTCGCGGCAGTAGCGCTGGGAGGATTCCTGAACCGCTTCGTGGCCGCCGGCTTGATCAGGATCATGCCTGCTTACGAGTCCACTGTGATTTCTACAGACGATTTGATCATGCGACGCGGAACCATCCTCGAAGGCGCCGCCCGTCGTGGCCATCCCGCCCGCGCCAAGGTGATCGACCAGCACAAGCAGGCGCATTACGTAATGGTCGAGCCTCACAATGATGACGACGTCATCGCAAAGGGTGAGACGGCTTTGCTCGTCCGCAAGGAAGGCACCACCTTCTTCGTTTTGCCGGATGTCCATCCAACGCTAAGGCCGGTTTGAAAGCTTGTCGATTTACACGCAACAGGAGACCATCTTGCCCCAATCTCTGATGAACATCCTCATCTACTCGGGGATTGTGCTGCTCACCCTTGCGGTGATCGGGATCATCCTCACCCGGCTTTACCGGAGGGCGACCAAGGATGTCGCCCTGATCCGTACCGGCTTTGGCGGCGAGAAGGTCGTGCTGAACGGGGGCATCATGGTCATCCCCGTGCTGCACGAATTGATGCAGGTGCGGCTGACCACGGTCAAACTTGAGGTCTCGCGTCTCAACAAAGACGCGCTGATCACGCTCGACAAGCTCCGTGTGGACGTGGTCGGTCTCTTTCATATCAAGGTGAAACCGGACGCGCAGTCCATCGCCGCCGCCGCGCAGACCCTCGGCGATGCAGTCAATAGTCCGGACGCCGTCAAATCTCTGCTCGACGGCAAGCTTGTTTCCGCTCTGCGCTCGGTCGCCGCGACGATGACGATGGAGCATCTTCACGCCAACCGTGCGGATTTCATCCAGAAGGTCCAGGAAGCCCTGATGACCGATCTGGACATGAACGGTTTCCAGCTCGAGTCGGTCAGCATCACCCATTTCGACCAGACCGCATTCGAGCATTTCAACGAGAATAACGCGTTCGACGCCGAGGGCCTCACCGTTCTCACTCGCACCATCGAAGAGCGGAAGAAGATCCGCAACGATATCGTTGCGACCAACCGCGTCGAGATCGAGCAGCGCAATCTCGACGCCAACAACCAGTCGCTCGAAATCGCCCAAGCCGCCGAGCAAGCCCGGCTGACGCAGGAACAGACTCTCGCAGCCCGCCGCGCCGAGCAGGCCACCGCCATCGCAACCGCCGAAGCCGAGCAGACCCGCTTGGCCGAGATCGCGCGCATCACGGCGGATCAGGCGCAGACGGTTGCCCAGACCGAAGCCGATAAAGTCATTCAGACCGCGGCGATCCAACGCGACGGCGCGATTCAGACGGCCACGATCGAGCGTGACAGGAATATCGAGCTGGCCCGCATCACGACCGCCGTGCAAACGGCACAGAAATCTGAGGAGGAATCCACAGCGACTGCTGCCGCCAACGAAGCACGTGCCCTTGCCGTTCGCGCGGAGGAAAGCGTCGCCACCGCCAAGGCGACCGAGATCGCCAACCGGAACAAGAATGTCGCGGTTATCGCCGCGACGCAGAAGGCCGAGGAACAAGCGGTCGGCATTACCGTTGCCGCCACTGCCGAGAAGGAAGCTGCGGAGGCGCGAGCGACTGCCCTGCGCACGGAAGCAACAGCCGAAGCCGATGCCGAGAAGGTGCGGGCCGAAGGCCGTGCCGCTGCGTTCACCGTGGATGCCGCAGGCCAGACTGCGCTCAACGAGGCGACCAACATTCTCAACGACACGCAGACCGCATTGCTCGTGCGAAAGGCGATGCTCGAGGCACTGCCAGCCATCATCGCCGCCGCAAGCAAGCCCATGGAGCAGATCGACAAGATCAGCATCCTCGATGCGCGGGGCCTCCACGGCGACACCTATGGTGCGGGCGGTTCGGACGGGGCTGGAAATCTGGCGGACTCGGCCGTTGCCGCCGCCATGCGATACCGGGTGGGTGGACCGCTGATTGACGCGCTGATGGGCGAGTTGGGCCTCGGTGGAGGAAGCTTGAACGGCTTGTTGGCGGGAGCAGCCGCTCCCGATTCGCTCGCATCGACGTCTGGCGGGGCCTCACGCGAGCCATTGCCTCCAAAACGGTCATCGCATCATAATGGCTCTGACGAAGCGCAAATGGAGCCTAGCGCCACCACGTAGCGGCGGCACGGCCGATGAGTCGATAGGGCGCATCGGCCGGCTACAGCGGGATGTCCGGACTACTCCGGGCCAGCATGATCAAGCCGTTGGACCGCGCGGTCCGTACTCTTGCCTTCAGAGTAGCCGCTCATGCTGCTCTTTACTCAGCAAGCGGCAATAATCCGTCTTCCCGAACCAGCGGTAGCGGTTCCGGGCGACCAAGCTGTAGGCCGCATCGCGCCAGCGTTCGGGGATTGTGGTACCGAGGCGGAGCAGATGCCACCAGCCGCCGAGAATGCTGCAGAGCCTGAGATAGCCGCTCGAAGCGGTATAAGCCCGTCCCTGATCGATCAGCAGATAGGTCTCGTCCATGCTGATCCTGTAATGCGCATAAAGCGCTTGTCCGAGAGGTGCCTGGGCCGGCGTGAAATTGACGCGGGCATGCGGGTCATGCCGCATCAGCCAACTGGCTCCCCCCGAACACAGCACGCAGACGCCGTCGAACACGAACAGCGTCTTGCCGTCATCGAAATCCGGCACATTGGGGTCGTCGCGGTAGCTGAAAGCCAAACGACTCATTTCAGGCTTGGATAGGATCCCGCACCACCGAAATGTCCAACCCCGCCAACGCGGCGAGGTATTCGTCGAGTGTGATCAGATCGAGGCAGGGCGCCGCTCCGCGTTGGGCAAGTCGCCGCGTGCCAGTTTCCGGGCAAGCAGGATCGCGGGCATGCAAGGAATATAGGGACCGTGGCGCGAAAGTGCGATCAGGAAAAAGCGCGCCTTTCGAGGCTGACCGTCGACTCCCAATCCGGACAGATACATGTGGAATCCGCTGCGGCTTGAGCCCAGCCGATCGAAGAGGAAAGCAAGGCGCAGCAAGGGTTCAGCATAATCCGTCAGCGAACGGACAACGCCGATCCGAACCAGCCAGCTGAGCAGCCATGTGCCGACATGCAGCAGCTTGAGTTCGTGGCCCGCAGCAAAGCGCAGCGTCCGCACGTCGGGATAGCGGGCCGGAAACAGAGCGAGGTCAGGGATATCGCAGTTTCCGAACAGCCGAAGCCCGAGTTCCGGATAGCGCTCGGCATGCATGTCCTGCCATCCGTGGACGGTTTGCGGCCTGCCATTTTTAAGGGCCAGGAACGGCTTGCCTACATAGCTCAGCACCGCTGACGTGGTGGCCAGTCCACGATTGGTCTGCTGGGCCGCGCTGATCCCGTAGTCGATGCTGTCTAGCCGTGCGAAGCCGGGAACGTAATGGTCGATGACGGCAGCGGTGAGGCACGGAACCGAGCTCGCGCCGCTCACGGCCAGCACGTCGTTGGCGCGGGCTCGCGCATCGAGAGACGTTATAGTGGCGACGAAGTCGCGGGCATCGGCAAGATCGAGATAGTGGCAGCCTTGCCGGATGCAGGCTTGCGCCACGCGATGGTCCTGCGACTGGAATGGGCCTGTCGTATGGATGACAATGTCGGGCCTGACCCGCTCGAGCGTGGGCGCAGCCGGTGATGTCGAGCCATATCCCATCGGGCGGGTCGGGCGCGACGCAGGGGCTGTAGCGCTGCCCTGCCCAAAGGGCAAGGCGGCGCAGGCCTTCGAGATCGGCCTCCGGCTCGGCATCGACGACCTCAAGTCCGGGCGCGAACGAGCGGGCCTTGGTAATGGTCATCCCAGGAACGATGCCCAGCGCACGCGCTGCCCGATCGACCGACGCGACGATGCGGCGGCCGTGATCGGGGATCGCCGCTACCATCGGCGCCGCCTCGGTGCCCGCTTGCCTGTCAGGCGGCGGCTTGCCGGTCTTCCGCCGCAGTCGGTCGATCGACCAATGCGGCAGGAAGAGCGATACGACCCTGCGCATCGCAACCCTCCACGATCCAGCTGCGCGGCTCGCTGCCCCGCACGCGTTCGAGCACGACTTCCCAGTGCGGCTGGCCAAGGCTCGGGATACCCAGCGCCTCGCTCGGGACCGCGCCGATCCGCCAGCGCGTCATCGCCGCCGTCCCTTCGGCAGCAAGCTCGGCCTTCGATGCGCGGCGGAAGACGAATGCGGTGACGCCCGAGGCTTCGGCGGCGAGTTGCAGGCGCTTCGAAGCCGTCGTCGAATATTTGGTCACTTCGCCGACGACGCCGGCAAGGCCGGCGTGGCGGAGGCATTCCTCCATCGCGAGCAGCACGTTCGCATCGCTTCCAGCCTCGACATGGATCACGCGGTCGGGATGGAGCCCGGCGAGATGCAGTGCCGGTGCGAACAGGTCGCGCCAGCGGAGGCACCAAAAGACCGGGCCCTCGATCCGGGCGAGAATGCCGGCGAGAAAAATTGTCGCACTGGCGTCATCCGCAAGATCCGGGCTGCCGGCAATTTCGTGGAGAGCCCCGGCGGCGAGGCCGCCGCCGGGTAGATGGCGATCGATCGGGTCCAGGCCGAAAGGCAAGGAGCCGTGGCGGGCGCAGACGCCTTCGATCCGCGCTATTCGCGCACGGAGGTCTTCGAGGATGGAGGAATGGCGCATGACATGGATAGACTCGGCACATAGTTGATTCGTTCCTATTTTGTTCTGCCCTTCGGCTTAATGAGTCAAGCTGTCGGTCCGACCGCCGTCGCGGCGCGGGAGCTTCGATGGCGGAAAGCCGGGCCTGGGCTCGGCAAAAGAATCTCCGGCGACCGCGGTTCGGACCGAACAGGGGACTTCGCGGCAAGGGCCCGGTCGCTTGGCCGCGCGCGACAACCTCTTCCGACTCGGCCGATTCGGTGCAAGATGCGAGCGATCTCCGCCGGTATTGCTTCTCCGAATCAGGCTGTTAGTCTGCCACCGTGCCGCAAAGGCGGCGCCGAGGCTTGAGAACCTCGCTTGGGAAAGAATGACCCGCCATCGACGCGGCCGGGTGGCCGACGCGCATGTCCAAGCCGCTTGCGGCCAAAGGCGTCGGCGCATGTCTCAAGCATGTTCTCTACACCCGGCTTTCGCCGGCTCGCCTCGAACGACTGGGCGAGCCGGGCATGGGTGTTGGACTAAGAAGATTTCGTCGCGCGCGCGACAGGACCTGCATCGCGGATCGAGGATCTCGATGCGGCTGATTCCCGATGTCCTGAAATCGCTGGCCTCGCCAAGGCTGGTCGAAGGCGACCCGTTGCCCCCCGACGACCGCGTGGTGGCTGGGTCGGTGCTCGCCCTGAACGATCTCTACCAATCCCAGGCGCCGAAGCTGCTTCGCTACTTCGCGCGGCGAGCCGACCGCCAGGACGCGAATGACCTCATGCAGGAAAGCTTCGCTCGCTTCGTGGATGCCACGGCGGCGGCGGACCGCGTGATCGAACAGCCCGAAGCCTATCTCAACCGGATCGCGACGAACCTGCTCCGCGACCGCGCCAAGACAGCCCTGCAACGCTCGCTCGCGCGGCATGTGCCCGCCGACGAGGAGACGCTGGCCGGACCGGACATCGTCGCGGCGCTCGAAGCGCGTGACCTGCTTAACCGGATCCAAAATGCCCTGATGCGGCTCGGCCCGAAGACACGCGAGATCTTCCTGGCGCATCGAGTCGACGGCTTCAGCTATAGCGACATCGCCAAGCGCACGGGATTAAGCGTAAAAGGCGTCGAGTGGCACATGACTAAGGCGATAACCCATCTTGACCGCGTGCTGAGGTCCCGTTGATGTCCGAAGCCGGGAGGGAGGCCCGCACGGACGAGATCGTGCGCGCGGAGGCCATTGCCTGGCTGACGAGACTGCGCTCGCCGGACGGTGCGGAGGATCACGAAGCCTTCCAGGACTGGTACGCCGCCGATTCTCGACATGCCGACATCTATGATGATGTTCTCGGCACCTGGGACAGCACGGCCCTGGCGGCCCGGACGCCGGCTGGCGAGCTGCCGCGGCGGCTCGACTCAAAGCCCGATACCCGGCCGCGGTTCCGGATGGCGGTCGCCGCCGTTGCCGCCCTTGTCCTGGTGGTGCTTTCGGGCGTCGGCCTGCAGCGGTTCGGCGCCTTTGGGCCAGGCCGGACCGACCCGGCCGAAGTCGCCAGCCGGATCGGCGAGATCCGCACCGTCACGCTGACCGACGGCACGCGCGTCACGCTCGACACGAACAGTGCCCTGGCAATCGCCTACACCGCCGGCAAACGCCGGTTGACCCTCGACCATGGGCGTGCCCGCTTCGACGTGGCGCATGATCCGGCGCGCCCGTTCGTCGTCACGGCCGGGGGCAGCATGATCATCGCGCATGGGACGCTTTTCGACGTTGACCTGCAGCAACATCGCGTGACGGTGTCGCTGCTGCGGGGGTCGGTTGAAGTGAGAAACGAAGCGGCCGGCCAGGTCGAGACAGCAAGGACCGGACGGCTGCTTGAGCCGGGCCAGCGGCTGGCACTGGAACAGCGCTCACCGCCGGGTTCGCCGGTAGCGCTTCGCGCCAGCGAAACGCGATGGCCCTCGGGCATGTTGTCGTTCGAGGACGCGCCGCTGGCTGAAGTCGTCACGGCCGCGAACCGCTATAATTCCGTGCAGATCATTCTTGCCGACCCAGCCGTCGGCGCGCTCCGGTTCACCGGCACCTTCGCCGCGAGGGATGCACAAGGCCTGGCCCGGATGCTGTCCGCGACCTTCAATCTCGACCTGTCCCACGACGATCACGGCAGCCTCATCCTTGCGCCGCATCGATAGTCGTAAAAAAATCCCAGGGTAAAAAGCGCCTCCGTTGTCGAGGTCCCCAAGCGACGCCGCGTCGGTGTGTCGCAGGGGGAGTTGGTGATGGGAATATTGCGTTTTGCGGTGATTGCCGCCTCGATGTCGACGAGCGTGGCAGCGTCTGTTCTGGGAGCGACGGCCGCCCAGGCCAGCGAAGTCGAACGGCACAGCTATCACCTTCCGTCGCAGCCGCTGGCAGCGTCGCTGCGCGCGGTCGCGACGGCCTCCGGGCGCAGCATCGTCGCCCCGGCGAACCTCGTGAAGGGCAAGCGCGCGCCAGCGCTCGAAGGTGATTTCACGGTGGAGGATGCCGTCGCATTCCTGCTTGCCGGGTCCGGCCTCCAGCAGCGCGCCGTGGCCGATGGCCTGATCATCGAACCGAATCCCTCGAGCGAGCCTCAGGCCATGACTGCCATTTCCGACGGGTCCGACATCGTCGTGACAGGAAGCCGCATCCGTGGATCGTCGGTCGCGTCCCCGGTCATTCGGCTGAGCGGGGAGGATATCCGGGATTCGGGACAAGCCAGCCTGGGCGATGTCGTACGGCGGATTCCGCAGAGTTTCGGCGGCGGCCAGAATCCGGGCATCGGCATGAACGTGCCGTCCGCCAGCGGAGTGGATGTCGGCGGCGGCTCGTCGGTCAATCTGCGCGGCCTCGGCAGCGATGCGACGCTCACCCTGCTCAACGGACATCGACTGGCCTATACGGCGGTCAAGCAGAGCGTCGACGTGTCGGGCATCCCGGCGAGTGCCGTCGACCGCATCGAAGTCGTGCCCGACGGCGCGTCGGCAATCTATGGCTCGGACGCGGTCGCCGGCGTCGCCAACATCATCCTGCGACGCGACTATGACGGGCTGGAAACCAGCGCGCGCCTCGCCGCCACGACCGACGGCGGCGATTTCCAGCAGCAATATGGCGCGGTCGCGGGCAGGACCTGGTCGAGCGGCGGCCTGACCGCGGCGTATGAATATGGCAGCAACAGCGCAATTCGGGCGAACCAGCGCTCTTATGCCGCCAATCGTTCGCCGGGCCTCGACCTGTTCCCGGCGTTGCGCCACCACAGTGTCCTCGCGAGCGCACACCAGGCGCTTGGCGGGGGCCTCTCTTTCGAGATCGACGGTCTCTACAATATTCGCTGGAGCGACCTCACCTTTCCGACAGTCGCAGGCGGCAATCTCGACGAAGGCAGGGCGACCTTCTCCTCGGTCGACAAATCCTTCGCCATCGCCCCGTCGCTCAAGCTCGAACTCCCCGGCAACTGGCGAATTGCGCTGATGGGCACCTACGGCAAGGAGCGGGTCGACTATCATCAGGTCGAATGCGCGTTCGCCGCGTGCACCGACTCCGGGAACAGTTTCTACCGCAATACCGCCAAGTCGATCGAGATCGACGGCGATGGCGACCTGTTCCGGCTACCCGGCGGAACCGCGAAGCTCGCGCTCGGCGCGGGCTATCGCGACATCGGCTTCCGACGCTTCGTCGGCGCGGGCAGCGCGGTCAATACCGCACACGCGCAGGCGAGCCATTTCGCGTTCGGCGAACTCAACCTTCCCCTGGTCGGCCCAGATCAGGACCTGCCGTTCGCCAACCGCATCGATCTCAGCGCGGCTGTCCGCTACGAGCGCTATCCGGGCATCGGCGAGGTTGCCACGCCCAAGCTGGGGCTTTCCTGGGCGCTGAGCCCGGACATCGCGATCAAGGGTAGCTGGGGCAAGTCCTTCCGGGCGCCGACACTGTACCAGCAATATCAGCCGCGCGCGGTTTACCTGTTTCCACCTTTTGCGCTGGGCGCGACCGGCTTGCCGGCGACCGCCGGCGCCATCCTGATCCTGGGCGGCAATCCCGACCTCAAGCCCGAACGCGCGACGACCTGGTCGGCGACCGTGGCGCTTCATCCGCGATCGTTGCCCGGGGCAAGCCTCGAGATCAGCTATTTCAATGCCGCCTACCGGAATCGCATCGTCGCGCCGATCACGCTCACCCAGCAGGCGCTGAGCAATCCGATCTACCGGGACCAGATCATCCTCAATCCCAGCGCCAGCGCGCAGGCCGCGGCGATCGCGAGCGCGGGCACCTTTCTCAACATCACGGGCGTGCCCTATGACCCGGCCAATGTGATCGCGATCGTCGACGACGCCAACGTCAATGCCGGACGCCAGACCGCGCGGGGCGTCGACATCCTCGCCAGATACACCGCGGCGATCGCCAACGGCCAGCAACTTCGATTGTCGGCCGACATCGCCTATCTGACGAGCGACCAGCAGCTCAGCGCCGGCCAGCCCGTATCGCCGCTCGCCGGCGTCATCTTCAATCCGCCGCATTGGCGCGGCCAGGCGGGCGTCGGCTGGTCCGGCGGGCCGCTGACACTGACGGCCAACGGAAACTATACGGGCGGCGTCAGCGATGTCCGTTCCAGTCCGGCGGTCCGGGTCGGCGCGATGACCACGTTCGACCTGACGGCACGCTATCAGGTCGAAGCGGCGTCGGCTGCCCTGCGCGGCATCGAGGTGACGCTTTCGGTCCAGAACCTGTTCAACGCCAAGCCCGACCCGATCGCCACGTCGATCCCGTATGACACGCCCTACGACTCGACCAACTATTCGCCGGTCGGACGGCTGATCGCCTTCGGGCTGACCAAGAAATGGTGAGGCTATCCGGATTGCGGACGATGTCCGCCTTCGCGATCCTGCTGGCGTTCCCGGCGGTCGCGCAGGCGCGATGCGACGACATCATCCCGGCGCCCAAGCCGGAAACAGGAGCGAAGCGCGCGATCACGGCGGCCGACCTGATCGGACTGCGCGACATCGGCGATCCGGATTCCGCATCCTATGCGGGTCCGAGCCCGTTCGCGGTCTCGCCCGACGGCAGCCGCGTGGCCTACATCATCAATCGTGCGGACCTCGCCGCCAACGGCTATTGCCGAGCGCTGGTCGTAAACGAGCTTCGGGCGCCCGGGCCACCGTCGGTGCTCGATCGTGGCGGCGAGTTGATCAAGATCCTCGATGTCCAGCGCGGATTCTATCTCCCGAGCGGTGCGACGCAAACGATCGTTCCCGCATGGTCGCCGGACGGACGGGCACTGGCCTATCTTCGGCGGGACAATGGCGTGACCCGGGCATGGGTGGCAAATGCCGATGGAAGCGGGGCGCGCGCCGTTTCCCGTTCAAGCATTGACGTTGACGTGCTCGCCTGGAGCCAGGATGGCGCACGCCTGCTCTTCGGCAGCCGACGGGGCGGGGCCGCCGCGGACGCGGCGATCGACCGCGAAGGCGAGGCCGGATGGCTTTACGACAGGCGTATTTCGCCGGAAATCTCGGCACGGCCGCTGACACCAGCGACCGACGAGCTGGATGTCATTGCCGTCGAGGTCCGGTCTGGACGGATCATGGCGGCCGATTCCGCCGATCGTGCCGCGCTCCAGGCGGCCGTCGCGCCCGACCTGCCCTCGGACCCCGTGGCGGTCGCGGCCGACGGTCGCAGGGCATGGGCCGAGCGCGCGGATTCGTCGCCGCTGGCCCCGGCGACACTGAAGGCGACCGGACGCCACGGCGAGACGGTGCGGTGCACCGTCGCCACATGCGCCGGGGGCATTCTCTCCATCTGGCGGGACGGCGATGCGGTGCTGTTCCTGCGGCGCGAGGGCTGGGACAAGGGTGACACCGCCCTCTACCGCTGGTCGATCGATGCCCGGTCGCCCGTGACCGTGCTGCGGACCGACGACGTGTTTCACGGCTGCGTGAAGGCGATCGCCCTGCTGGTCTGCACGCGCGAGAACAGCACGACACCGCGCCAGGTAGTGACGATCGACGCCGTGTCCGGCGCGGTTCACGAGATTTTCGACCCGAACCCCGAATTTTCCGGTATCCGGCTGGGACGGGTCGTCCGGTTGCGGTGGCGCAACGATCTCGGTCTCGAAGCCTGGGGCGACCTCGTCCTGCCGCCGGACTATCGTGTCGGCACGAAGCTGCCGATGGTCGTCGTCCAGTATCACAGCGACGGCTTTCTGCGCGGCGGGACCGGGGATGACTACCCGATCTACCTGTTTGCCCAGCGCGGGTTCGCCGTCCTCAGTACGGAGCGACCGACCTTCTTCGCGGCGGCGTTTCCCAGGCTCAAGACATGGTACGACATCAATGCCGCCAACCAGAAGAACTGGGGCGAGCGACGAAGCCTCCTGTCTTCTGTCCTGGCCGGGGTCAGGCTTGCCGTCGATCGGGGTTTCGCCGATCCCGCGCGGGTCGGAATCACCGGCCTCAGCGACGGTGCGTCCACGGTGGCTTTCGCGCTGATCAACACGCGCGCCTTCGCCGCTGCCGCCATGAGCACCTGCTGCATGGAGCCCAACACGACCGCAACCTATGGCGGCATCGCCTGGGCCGACTGGCTGCGTGGCATGGGCTACCCCCCGGCGACCGCCAACGACCGCACCTTCTGGCGCGACACGTCGCTTGCCCAGAATGCGGCACGGATCGACACGCCGCTTCTTTTGCAGCTTGCGAATAATGAGTTTCGGCTTGCGCTCGAAGCGTTCGGCGCGCTGCGCGAGCAGCGCAAGCCGGTGGAAATGTATGTCTATCCCGACGAATATCATGTGAAATGGCAGCCTGTGCATCGCCGGGCCGTCTACGAGCGCAACCTCGACTGGTTCTCCTTCTGGTTGCAGCACCAGGAAGATCCGGACCCGGCCAAGGCCGCCCAATATGCCCGCTGGCGTGCGCTGCGGTCGCCCGTCCGGAATACGCCGCAACCGCGCCCGACCCGCTAGTCCTGCGCGCTGGCCCAGGCCTCGGCGTCGACCAGTTCCATGATCCGCACGAAGCGAAGGTCACCGACCGGTCCGGCGATATCCAGCGCGCGCTCGACCGCAGTAACATCGAGAATTCCGAACGCCGCAAGCCTTCCGCCCAGCAGCATGTCGCGGATGGCCGGGCGGTTGCGGTCGAAGATCGTCGCAACGAAACTGGTGGGCGTCCCCTTCGAGCGCCGGTGGACGATCGCTGGCGGCAGGGCGGACTCGAATGCACGGCGCGCCGCCGCCCGGTCCTGGCCGGGCGCCAGCCACAGCCAGCTCGGTACGCGCAAACACGCCTCCACCACCGGCTGGGTGATCAGGGGTGAAATCGCCTGCGCCGGCGCCTGGGCGTTGATCGCCTCCGCGAGATTCTGGGCCGGCACGAGCAGCGCCGCGTGGTTCGCGCGACCCGGCAGAATCCGTGGCGGCGGGATAAACCAGGGGTGCGGAGCCCCTTCCGCGACGGCTGCCGTGGCTGCCCTGGACAGGAAGGCCGTGCCCGCCGCCAGTCTAGGTGCCCGCGACCGGAACCACGCCCGGTAAACGGCCTTGCGCGCGAGCGCGAGCATGCCCGTCTGGCCAAGGTCGCCGAGCGCCCGCGTCGCGGACCAGAAGCGTCGATCGAAGCCACCCGCGATCAGGCAATCCGCAAGGATCGTGACGGTGCGCGAGGCGAAGAAGACGTTGTCACCGCCGCCGCCGTCAAGAATGGCCTGGACGCCCTCCTCGTTGGCGACCTCCATCGCGATGCTGTCCTGCGCCTGGGTGAAGCAGCGATGGACGGGATAGGCCATGTGCGCGGCACCCGATCGCTGCACGTCGATGCGCTCCAATTCGAACCGGCGTGTCAGCAGCCTGGCACCGACGGAATCGGCGACCAGACTGGCATAGCGCTGCTCATCGCTGGCCGGGTCGTCGCCGACAAGATTGAGGCAGGCAAAGTCCGCACCGATACGGGCCAGGCTCGCCGCCACGATCGCGGAATCCAGCCCGCCCGACAGCAGGAGCAGGGTGCGCTCCCGGGAGGCGGCGCGCGCGCGGACCCCGAGGTGGACCGCGTTCCTGATCGCTCGCGCGGCTTCGTCGGAATCGTCGATCATCCGTTCGTCCACGACGAATGCCCAGGGCGACCACAAGGTCTCGCGCCGCGTGCCGGCCGCCGAGACGGTAAGCCGGTCTCCGCCGCGAAGCTCACCAACGCCGTCGATACAGGTTTCGCCCGACCGCCACTCGGGATAGGCGATATGGCGCGCCAGCGCCGGCATGCTGATGCGCCGCGCCCGACCGGATGCGGCGAGGAGCAGGGCTAGGTCGGATGCGACGATCAGGGTGTCGGCGGAACGCGCATAATAGCATCCCACGTCGCCAAGCGGCGCGCGCAAGATGCTAACCTCGTCGCCATTGACGATGAACGCGACATAGGCACCCCAATATCGTTCGACGAGGGCCAGCCCGCGCGATTGCCGGATGCCGGTCCACTCGGTTTCCGTAAGCGCACGCGCCGGTTGTGTGCTGCCGCGACCGAAGATTTCGCCGACAACCGCCTCCCCGGCTGTGTCGGGACCGGCTATTCCAAAGTTGCTCGAGACCATGAGACGGTCGCCGCGGACCAGAATTGGCAGCGGCTCGGCGATCGCCGCCGCACTGTCCGGCTGCTCGGCTGCCCCTGCGTCCGACCCAGCGAGGCGAATGACGGCGAGAAAGCGCGCGCGCATCAAATCACGAGGATGGGGGTGAAGGTACGGACCATGTCGAAACGGTCGTTGACCAGGCGGTCCTCGTACTGGACCCAGCAATGGGCATTGAACGGCCCGAGCCGCACGCCCAGCACGACGTCCGGCCTGACCCCGCGCGCCAGCATGTCGTGGGCAATGGCGATCGATTGGCCCAGGCAGTTGTCGAGAATTGTCGCGATCCCGGTTGCCCGGACGAAGCCGGCCATTGTCCGGCAGAGCAGCACGTCCGGGTCGCCACGGGCCGGCTCCAGGCGCGCTTTCATCAGGCTGATGGCGGACAGGGTCCGCGCGAGCCCGAAGATTTTCAGGCGCAGCTGGACCGCTGCAAGACCGCCCAGGGCTCCGATCGCCTGCCGCACGCCGCCGCGCGGCAGCGGCTGGTCGAGCACGCTCTCCTCGGGAAGCGGTCGGAGCGTGCATGGTTTGAGCGGAACGGGCTGCGCCGCCTCGACGAGCATGCCGCGTGACACGAGTGTATCGAGCGCATGCTCGCGCTCAGCGACTCTCCCGCCGGTTTCGACGAGCCCGAGAAAGCTTTTCTCGGCTGGTGACGACAGGCAGAAATAGCGATCAGCGATCACGTCAAGGAACAGCAGGCGCCCATCGACATGGCAGAAGGAGATGCCGGTGCGCAGAGCGAGGTGCATGGCTGGCTCTTGCCGATCGACGCGCGGCCCCGGGCGGGACCGCGCGCCAACAGGGTCAGTCGTCAGCAATGCCGAACGGCTGCTGGCCATTCTTCGCATCGATGACCAGGCCTGCGCCGCCCTTGGTCTCGACGCTTGCGGTGCCGAGTTCGATCACGTCGTCTTCGCGTTCCATGATGCACTCCTTCTGTCATGCTGCGAAATGCAGCCATGGCAGTCTATGGAGCGCGGCCGGCTATCCGAACTTTATACGGATTCTATATCGAGTTTGTCTGAGGCACCGGCGTGATCGCCGCTCAGTCGGCGCGGTACACGGCGCGCACGATATCGGCCGCGGCGCGGCGGCGGCGGCGGTGATAGGTCGTGCTGAGGCGGCGAAGCGCGTCGCGCGCGCCCTCGGCTGCTGCCGATGCCACCGCGCCGAGTTCCTCATCCACCCGGTCGAGGACCTGCGGTTCGACGGTCCGAACCGCATGCAGGCGTGCGTTGAGACGATCGACAGCGCCGTGATGCTCACCGTTTGGCGACCGCCGGGCGATGGACAGAAAGAGCGCCGCGGTGCGATCGGCAATCGATCGATCGTCCTGGCCGCTGCCTGGCGCGATGGCCGCGGTCTCGGGGCGCGGCCATCCACGGATGGCGAGCGCGAGCAGGTCCGCCGACCAGTCATAGAGATCCTTCAGCGCCGGCTCGTCGAGCGCGGGAAGGTGGAAGCCGCCGCTGGTTCGGGTCTCGACCAGTCCCTCGCCGGTCAGTAGGTGGAGCGCGTCGCGCACCGGCGTCACGCTCGAGGCCAGCGGCCCGGCAAGCGCCGCCGGGTCGAGCCGGTCCCCGGGCCGGAATTCGCGCCCCATGATGCGGCGCTTCAGCGCCTCATGGACGCGCTCGGCGGTTGCGCCCGAGTTCACGACACCACTCGCCGTTCTTGCTCATAAGCCTCGACCATCGCCTGCTGATCCGGCCGCAGCGCGTCGATCGCGCCGAGCGGGCGGTCGGCTCCGCTGCCGAGCAGCACCGACGGGCACTGGCCTTCATAATTGCCGAGATTGGGACGATGCTGGCGGTAGCCGACCAGCGCCGCCAGCTCCGGCGCGAAATGCCGCGCGACAGCGGGTGGATAGGCGAGCCACTGGTTCTCATAGGGCTTGAGCCAGCCGAGCGAATAACCGACGACCAGACCGCGCCGCACCGTGCGGGTCAGATTCGCGCCGGCGCCGTGCAGGGTCGAGCCGAGGAAAATAAGCGCTGCGCCCGGCACTATCTCGGCAGCGAGCGGCGACTCGCCCGGTTCGGGCTTGAGCGCGCTGGAGCCATGACTCCGCGGCCACACGACCGTCGCGCCATTGTCGTTCGTGAAAGGAGTCAGTGGCCACATCACGTTGACGAGATATTCGATCTCGCCGACCGGCCCGCGCCACATGTCCTGGTCGCGGTGGGGAAGCTGCGCCGGGGCGCCGGGATGCACGGCGATCGCCTGGGTGGTATTGAGCTGGATCCGGTCGCACCAGGGGGACAGGACCGCCTCGACGATACCGAGAATCAAGCGATGCTGGACCAGCGCCGCGGCGTGCGGCGACCGGACGAGAAGGCGTCCGAACCGCTTCGTCGTCGTGCCGTAGAAGCCACCCTGGCCGAACGGCGTGCGGGCGAAGTCGACGGCGAGGTCGTCATCGAGCGCGCCGATCGTCGCGGGCGCGACCGCGCCGGGGATGATGCAATAGCCATCGGCACGAAGGTCGGCGGTGTGGCATGCGATCTCACCGGAAAGGTCGGGGGTGTCCGTCATGGTCCGTCTCCCCTCGTCAGGCCGCGACGTGTCGGTCGACGCGCAGCGCGGCTGCGGTGGCACGTCCGGACTCGAGCAGGCTCGGCGTTTCCGGCGTGATCTCGATGCGAAGCGCCGCCAGCATGGTGCCGTCGATGACGCGCGGAAGCCCGAGCGGCATGCATTGCCAGCCAAAGGCGAGGATCTGCTGGAACCAGCCCATCTCGGCGATCGCGCTATAGGCCGCGATGCCCGTCGCGAGCGCATGGTCGACGAGCGCGCTCACCAGCGTGTCGCGCACCTGGCGCCGCTCGCGGGCGCTCAGCCGGCGATCGAGGCAGAAGCGGGTGATCTCGAAAGTATCGGCGTCGCGGGGCGGAGCATCATCGCACAGATCGGCATAGAAGCTGTCGAGGATGTGCGGCCGGGTCGTCGGCAGCAGCCGGGCCGATCCGAGATGCGTGCCGTCCGGCTCGGCGAGGATCAGATAAGTGGCGTGGACGTCGTCGAACTGGTCGACCTCATAGGCGCCGTCGAGGACCGGAACGTCCCATTTGAGCAGGTCGACGAAGACGGACTTGCGGGCGGCGAACATCGCGCGGAGGACGGCGTCCGATGCCGGGCGCGGGGCGGATTGAAGGACATGCAGCATGGGTCTGGCTCCCTGACCGTGATCGGCCAAGGGTCAGCGAGAAGCCGGCTGCGCCGCTATACCGGAAAAGGGGTATATCAGCGGCGAAAGAGATCGGTGAAGGTCAGCGTTCCGTCGAACAGCGCCCGGATCACCAGCAATGTCCGCTTGTTCACCCCGTAGCGCTCGCAGGCGTCCCTGACATGGCGGGCGACCGTCTCCTCGCTGATGCCCAGTATGATGGCAATCTCCCAGTCGCCCTTGCCGCGCGCGACCCACAGCAGGCAGTCGCGCTGGCGGTCGGTCAGACCCCGCGGCTGCGGCGCCTGCAGATGGCCGCGCGTGCTCCAAAGGCGCCGCGCCGCCTCGAAGGCGAAATTGCCGGCGAGCTGGGCGAGCGGCAGCATCGTGTCGGGCATGGGCCGTCCCGCCTGGTTGGCGAACGAGCACGAGCCGCGCGCCTCGCCCGGGACATTCGCGGGCACCGTGAAGCCGTCGCCGATCCCCTGGTCACGGCCAAGCGCCAGCATGCGTCGGTCGGCCGCCGTCAGCGGAATCATGTAGGGCATGCGCGACCAGCAAAAACCCATGCCGGTCACATGGCTCGCGCGGTGCACCGGATCGCTGACGCCAAGTGCGTTGCCGTCATAATAGTCGGCCCATTGCGCCGGATAGTTGTGCAGCCGGATCGCGCTGCCGCTCGCCGCGACGATGTCGACATGGTGCGTCAGTGCGAAATATTGGAAGCCGATCTCGGCCGTTATCGCGGCCATCGCCAAGGCGAGATCATCGGCGCTTCCGACCGCTTCGACGACGTGCATGAATTGCGTCGCCAGTGCGTGAAGGCGCATCGTCCAGCATCGCGACCGCGGGCGGCGTCTCAAGTCACCGCGCTCCCGGCGGTCGCCCTTTCCCGTACGAACAGGCCGAACGACGGGTTCTCAGGCCGTCGCGGGGCGACTCCAGTAATAAAAGTGCAATATCATAGACACTTTGGCCACAAAAGCGGGAGGTCATCGGGATCAGGGTGCACGCCGCGTAAAGCTATCGCCGATACCACCATTTTGGTTGCTCTTCGTCGCAACAGATTCAGACCGGTCGGAGCCGGCCGGTGAACGATTCCGCCGCGGAAGACCCTTCCACGGACTGGCGCAAGGCAACAGGCTATCTGCAATTGCGCGGAATCGACCGCGCGGGGCTCATGTGGGAATGGCTGCGCCGGGATCCCGACTATGTCGCGTGGCACGTGCGCGCCAGCACGGCCACGCGCGGGGTTGGCCCGGATCCGCTTGTATGGGGGCTCCACTTTCGCCGAGCAGCCGGACCGCGCAGCACCCGCGGCCCGGATCATCTGGCATGCCGATCTCGATCCCGGAACGATCGGCGTCGTCGCGGTGCCCGCCGACCCTTCTGATCCCGACAGCCTTCGCATCGACCGGATTTCCTCCTGGCTCGCCATGGCGGTCGACGCCGAGGGCCGCGAGCACATATGCCTGTCCGATGGCTGGCACCATATCCGGCTCGACGTCGAGGAAGGGCGGCTAACCGGCCAGGAGGCCGTCCTTCTTCACTATCGGCTGAGCGGACTGGCTTCCGCGGAGAACCGGGTGCTGTCACTGCGCCGTCTTCTCGACCTGTGCCGGCATCGCCGTTTCGCGCGAACCCTGTACCCCCGCGATCCTGGCATTGAGCGCTTGATCGACATGCTACGCGTGCATGATGCCGTCAGGGACGGCGCGAGCCAGCGCGAGATCGGCGCGGCGCTGTTCGGCGATGAGCGGGTAGCGCGCGACTGGAGCGGGGAATCGGATTCGCTGCGGTCGCGGGTCCGGCGTCTCGCGCGCGAGGCGCGTGACATGGCGCGCGGCGGCTATCGGCAGTTGATGCGGCGAAAGCCCTAGCCAGCGCTCCGGACCGTTCGACGCGGTGCGCATCACGATTCGATCAGGCGTCCGAAGGGAAGTCGATGCCCGAGCGATGGAAGGCCACTTTGTCCCTTTCGACGAAGATTGCATCGGCTTGATTGGTGATCATGCCCGAAGGATCTCGACCGCCGCGCACCGTCCCATGCGCGGTGTTGAACGCCATCTGCTCGCCGATAACATAGCCGTAACGCTGATAATCCTTCCCATAGAGTCCGTCGGTGCCCTTGGGATAGTTTGCGAACAGCTCGGAATTGTAGGGCGGCTTCAAGAGGTTGACGAACGCCTTCTCGGCGTCGGCGACGATCCGCTTGGCATCATAGCTGCCGTCGAGATCCGCATCGGTGAAATCATGGTCCAGCTCGAAAGTCTGCATGATGATTGGGTCGGCGGCGAACATGAACAGGAAGATCTCGTCTGATGGCCGCGCGCCGGGATAGCGCTGCGGTTCGGCCGACAGGATCTCCTGTCGTGCCTTATGGCCGCGCGCAAGCAACCGGTCGAAACTGTCCCCCTTCGTGGCGATGCCGACATAGAGCAGGTCGTAGGTCGCCAAGTCGCGCATGTTTTCGAGACCCTCGATTCCCGCGCGGCCGCGGGCCCGGTCCCACAACAGCTTTTCCGTGGTGAACCACTCGATAATATCCGATCCCGGCTCGTTCGACGGCCCATCCCACACCTTGAAGCCGCTGCCCGCACGATCGAATTCGACCTCGAAATTGCGGCTCTTCAACGCTTTCACGCCGGGCAGTTCCTGCAGCTTGACCACGACCGGGCTTGGGGCGCCATCGCCGACGATGAAGTCGAAGGTCATCACGTTGGTCGACAGGTCGAACTCGGGATTGCTCAATTGAGCCTGTGCGCGCCCGCCGATCATTTAGAAATCGCTGGTTCGCAGCAATTCTTCGACTTCGGGAATGCGCTTGAGCCGGACCGAATCGGCGTTCGAGATCGGTGGATAGACGGTGCGGAGCGTGGTCAGTTTCGTTTTCGTGGATGTCATGCAGACACTATACCGGCAGCCTCGCGAATCCGCGATATTCTTGAGTTCCGGGCGCCATCTTTTTCGTGGCAAGTCGATCAGCCTGTACCCCCGTTTTTACGTGACGCCTCGCGCCGGTGAAGCGGCGCGACCGCGCTCTACGGCTCGAAGCCAGGCTTCTCGCCGCCGAGCCCCGTTGCCGGGTCTCGGCCTGGCGGTAACGATCGGCTGGCGCGGGTCAGCAATGCTGACCTGATGGAGCGGGGCTGAGGACGCACACTGCCGGGCGGCTCCGCCCTGCCCGAACAGGGTGCGGCGCCTGATGGCGGCCCCGCAGGCACTCCCGCCTCTCGGTCGGGCGGTGCGCCCGCGCCGGCCGGGGGGCCATCCCTTTGCTGGCGGCGGCCTTGCCGCCGGGAAGTGCTGCGGTCGCCGCTCGCGCGGCGGCGCTGTTGGAGGCCTCTCCCCGTGGCGCGGGAGTGGTATGGTCAAGGCCCAAATGGCTGCCTTCGACCATTGCGGGTTCTGACCGGCTTTGGGGACATTCCTGCCGATTGGCGCCGCGATTGGAAACGTCCGGTTATGCTGACAACGGTCATTTGTGGGTCGGCTTAAGCCCCTTCTCTTTAGGTCCGGCCTGATGAACGATCTGGAACGGCTCCTTTCTGGATAGAAAATCGGCATAGCGGACGTTCAGGGAGCGACTCCTCGCCTATAGGGCCACCCGTCTTCCTCGTGTGTAGTCCTGATCTTTCGGTTCTTTTCGATCGTTTGTCGCGAATTCCTCGTGTAGCAACAATTCGTCCACCGCCGTTCCATCGTTTCTGATATGCAGCAGATGGAATCATGGTCAACGAGCAGGGGGCTGCTTTGGCATTCTCTGACGTATTAGCTGGAATTGCTGGATTTTTTCTCGGCAAGGCCAAGATGAGCGAGATCGCGACTAATCGCCTCATCGGTCGTGGCCAGACACGGCCGCATCCCTGGAGTACGCGCTTCGACGACTATGTCTGCTGGTCGGGATTGACGGACCGCAGCTATTTCGCCCGGCTTTTGCCCGCGATGCCGTCGAAGCCGAACCTCCCTGCTCCTGCTACCCTTTGGCCATTGTTCGCGGCCAAGCCAGGTCAGCAGGTCGAATGTCCGAAATCGACCTGCCTTTTTCACGCCTTCGCGCAATATCTCACGGACGGCTTTCTTCGAACGCGTCAATTCAACACGCCGCCGGGCCCCGGTGGGCGGGTGCAGCCGGAGGACCGCAAGCGGACCACCAGCAATCACGAGATCGACCTCAGCACGCTTTACGGACGCACCGAGGATCAGACCCTCGCCCTGCGATCTATGCGCGGCGGCAAGCTCCTCTCGCAGACTATCAACGGCGAGGAATTCCCACTTTTTCTATATGATGCAAACGGGCAGCCTAACCCCCAATTCTTAGGTCCCGATGGCTTCCTTACGATCGACGAACCGCTCGGCATCAATAATTCTACACCAGCAGGTCTTTCGACCCTGTTCGCGGTAGGCGGTGATCGGGTCAACAGCTCGGTTCACGTCTGTGCGATCAACACATTGTTTCTGCGCGAACATAATCGCGTCGCCGGCGAACTCGCGAAGAAACATCCCACGTGGAATGACGAGCGGCTCTTTCAGATCGCCCGAAATATCCTGATCGTAATGTTCATCCAGATCGTGGTCTTGGAATATGTCAATCACATCTCCTCGGCGCCGTTCCGCTTTCTCGTCGATCCGACGATGGTCTGGAAGGCGGGCTGGAACCGACCGAACTGGATGACCATCGAATTCACCCTCCTGTACCGCTGGCATTCGCTCGTACAAGAAACGATGGTGTGGGGTGGAAAGATCGAAAGAGCGCCCGACATGCTGTTGAACAACCAACTCCTGCTCACATCGGGGCTGGCTGGCACGTTTGCCGAATTGTCGGCTAATCATGCTGCACGGATGGGGCTCGGCAATTTCGCCTTCTTTTTCGCGGATGCTGAGCAAAAGGGCATTCAGCAGGGACGCGACAACAATCTTCAGAGCTACAATGCCTATCGCAAGGCGATGGGCTTCTCACCGGCCAAGTCCTTCACCGAAGTCGTGGGTAAGTCCAAGGATGCTACCGAGCAGGCGCGCCGCACTGCCTTGGCCGCCCAACTCCAGCAACTCTACGGAAATGTCGACGATCTCGATTTCTACGTGGGACTGTTCGCTGAGCCCTGCGAGGCTAACAGCCCGCTTCCAGAACTGGCGCTCGCTATGGTGGCGATGGATGCCTTCTCGCAAGCTTTGCCCAATCCCTTGCTCAGCGAGCATATCTGGGGCGACGAGACCGTCAAGGAACTGACCTTCACCAAGGAGGGGATAGACCTATTGGCGAAGACGAATTGCCTCCGCGACGTCCTGGCGCGCGTCATGCCCAATCTCGGAAATACATTCGTCGGCATGACGCGCCCCGATTGGAAACACGGCTGAAAGCACTTAGTCGGAAAGGAGGGAACATGGTTGACACGCCGGTAGCAGATCAGGATCTACCACAGCTAATCCCCCTCGCTCCACCTGGATCGTCACCGCTGGAAACGGTCCCGACGAACGAAGCGGCTGCGATCGCCACGATTGCCGATCTCATCGAATCCCGAATACGCGAGGCGGCCAAGACCGGCCCAGCCATCCGGGATGCCCACCCGAAGGCACACGGCTGCGTCAGCGCGACACTTCGTATCCTTGATGGCCTGCCCGATCCGCTAGCTCAAGGCCTCTTCGCCCTCCCGCGGACTTATCCTTGCTGGGTCCGCTTTTCCAACGGCTCAGGCACGCCCCAAGGCGACAAGATCGGCGATGGTCGCGGCATGGCGATCAAAGTCATGGATGTTGACCACAGCCGATCGAAAACGCAGGACTTTATCCTGATCAACAATCCCGTTTTCTTCGTCAGGAATGCAAGCGACTATGTCGCCTTCCAATCGGCGAACAAACCGCTCCATTTCTTTTTGCCGAGTCTGAACCCATTCCGCTTCCGGCTTCACGAAATGTTCGCCGCCCTCGGTATCACGCGGCGGAAGGTCAACAACCCGGTCGATGCGCAATATTGGAGCATGACGCCTTACCTCATGGGCAGTCTGGCCTGCAAATTTTCGTGCCGCCCGAACAGCCCTGTCTCCCCGTTCTCCGATCGGTCCTCGACGAATTTCCTGCACGACAATCTCGTTGCGACGCTGAATGCTGGAGATGTTGTATTTGAGTTTTGCGTGCAACTGCGCAGCGATGCCAAAAAGATGCCCATAGAAGATCCGACTATCACCTGGAGAGAGCAGGTCTCCCCGTTCGTGCCCGTCGCTCATCTGACCATAGCCAAGCAGCACTTCGACACGCCAGAGCGCATCGCTTTCGGCGAAGCCTTGTCGTTTTCACCCTGGCATGGTCTCGACGCGCATCGGCCACTTGGTGGGATCAATCGCGTTCGGCGGACGGTGTACGATACGATCTCCAAACTCCGCCATGACCTGACCAATACACCGCGGGTCGAGCCGACCGGCCAATAGCGCGCGTAGGAGCAGATGATGGCGACAAACTGGAAACTCTTCGTCAACCGCCTCGGTCAGCATCGCAAAGGCGGTCGCGTGCGCACCTACGGCTCCTATGAAGTTTTCGTGGACCGGGTCGCAATACCAAACCTTTCTGGGTTCGTGCTTGAAGCGCCTGGCCCGGGCTCGAATGGATTGGATGGCAAGAACCGTCTGCGGATCGAGGAGGGCGAATATCAACTCCGCGCGCATGCCAGCGCACGCTACAAATCCTCAGACTACGATTCCGATCCCAACCTTCTCGCGGTCCACCCGCTGCCGTCGATCGAAATTTTCCGTGCCGACATGGGCGTCCGCAAAGACGTACTCATCCATCCGGGGCACCCGTTCGAGCCGGAACGCCCACCAAGCGAGCCGTTAAGCGATCTCTTTTTGTCCAGCATCGGTTGCCTTAACCTGACCGGACCGCTGCGCCATGATGAGGACATGGTCTATGCCGATTCTCGCCAACGCATGCTCGCATTGTTAGGTTCGCTGATCAGTTTTGCAGGTGGCAGCCTGCCGTCGATCGCGGGAGGACAGACGGTGCCGCACGCTGCCCTCATCATCCAGGGCGAGCCAACTCACGAACTGGATTGATTATTTGGGCGACAGCTTGAAATGACGCAGGGGGATCAGCCGGTTGCGCATCAAGATCAGCGCCGCGCTGCGTGGCAGTTGGTACTTCTTGGTGCGACCCTCATGGTACTGTTTGCATTTCTACTATTGGTTATTTTTGCCACCACAATTTCGGATCGTCTCGGCAGTACGGTTGCCGGCAATATCGTACCGCCCGACACGCAAGAGGCTGCGATCACCGCATTCACGCCGACTGCGTCGCTCGGCGAAACTGCAGCTCTCAGTGGCCGCGGCGAAGGTTTAGATTGTTCAATCGACGCTATTGTAGAGCATACGGCCTTCCGCCATCCGGCCGGAGGCATATCGGTCAACCTTCGATATCGGCAGGCCTGCGTCGCCCATGATTATTGCTATCGCCATGGAGCTGTGACCTATGGCTACACGCAGGCTGACTGTGATGGGAACCTTGCACGTGCAGCGCTGCGGGTTTGCCGACAAACCAAAGACGCGGCTGATTGCTTGACCCAAGTTCGCAAGGTATATGCCGGGCTTGCTTTGGGCGGCGCCGGCTCGTTTCGTCCAGCCCGACCCGATCTTCTCCTTCCCGGAGAAGCGCGCTCCACTCCAAAAGAACATGCTGATGCTTGCCGGAAGGCGACACCCCGTGATCCGCCACAGCCGCAAGCCTTCGCCTATCCCGCATGGCCCGAGGCGTTGTATTATCGCTTCGAGCCTGGCTGGTTCGACTCTCCGCAAAGGCGCGACTATCGACTCGCCTTAGCGCGTTGTTACGATCAACTCAGTCCGGAAGGGGTTCAAACACTCCTTGCCGCCTGGATGGATCTGGCCTCGACCGCTGGCGAATATGATCCTTTTCCACTCGGGACGGCAAGTGTCGCAATCCCCCGTTTGCTAAGGTTGGACAGCCACACTGATGGGCTCGTCTTTTACTGGCAGCGACCGAGCGGGGTACGGCTAATCAGTTTTGGCTGGGCAGCGACCGACCGACCGGGAGTCCTGGCGGCGTGTCGTGGTGGCAAGGGCTGCTTCGGCCCTGCGCGGTCGAGCCAGATGCCCCAGGCTTTCGACTTCCGTCCTGGACCTCCCTGGGTCGCACGTCTCGGTGACAAGCAGGATGCCTTGGTATGGTGGCGGCGCCAACTTACAGGAGCGGATCCGACCGGAGGGCAGCTTGAGCTTATGCATGCTGCGGCCAACGGCGCGATGGCACCGCCGCAATGGGACCGATGGACAGATCTTTGCGGCTCGACCGTGTTTCCGTTCGAGCGAACCCCGGCCGCACTCAGCGTCATCGCAATCGATCCGAGCGATTGCGAGACTAAAACGGGTACCAACATCCCAAATGTTCATCACCCGCTACTTCGTTATCGCGCTGTCGATCCGCGAGGCGCGAATTTGCCCTGGCGGTGGGGGCGGGCGTATCTCCCGAAACTCAAAGAACTCTCGACTTGGTTGGCTAATCCACCGATGATCGAATCCACGATTGCTCCAGCATCCTCGACGGGCGGGGCCAAATCAATGCCGCAACTCACTTTCACGACGTTCAGGCGGTTGCGCGATGATTTTCGGCAAAAGCTCGAGAGCAGCAGTTGGACGTTTCCAGCCAATTTCAAACCACTCTCCGACATGCCGCGAGCAACAGAACCAGCTTCGGCAACCTACGCGACTCCAGAAGCCGCTGAGCCCTATGCAGCCATCCGTGGCAAGGACCGCGTCCTACGGCTGTTGACTGTGCAATGCGCGCCTGGGGGACACGCAAGCGAACGCTGCTCGCACAAGCATGATGGGACCGTTGTGACCCTCTGGAGCCCGCTTGGTCAACCGGAGGTCAAGCCGCTCACATTGGCGCGTTCCTATGCGATGATGCGGGCGATTGTGGTTCGACGTTCCGATTTCCCCCAATTCGCCGGACCCGGCAGCTATGTGCTGTTGCTGACCAGAACGACAATCAACAAGGACACTCACGGCTATCGCCTGGACGGGTATCTTGACGCTATCGCCGTCAGTGACACCCGCTTGGTCGAACTCGGCGAGGTAGCGCTCGGGTCCCTGGCCTCCGCTTCCTCGCTTTCGGAAGCGCTCCCAATCGCAAGCCGCCTTTTTCCCTTGGCCGACGACGTGGATCGTGACGGGCTTCCTGATATCGTAATCGCCGACCCGCAAACCGGGCAGACTTCACTCGCTTTCCTCAATCCGCTCCATATCCTACTTCCGCCTTCCTGACGGTCTGCATGGGAGTGATCCATCGGCAGCTTCTGTCCAGAGCAGACGTTCGCGGTCGCTGATCTGAACGACCGGCATTGGTCGTGAGCGGCCCATTCAGACGAGGTCACTCGAGTTGGCTCGCTTCGCCGACATAACGGACGTCGGCCGCCGCCTTTGCGCTGCCCGAAAGCAGACCTTTCAAAACAGAAAAACCTACGTCTCGATAGATCTGCGCGGTCGTTGATGCCGACGCTCAGACCGCGTGGCGTCGGAAGCAGCTGGTGGAATGATCGTTGACGATGCCGACGGCCTGCATCCAGGCGTAAACGATCGTCGGACCGGCGAACTTAAAGCCGCGCCGTTTCATCTCCTTCGAGATTTTCTCCGACAGCGGCGAACGGGCGATCCATTCGCGGCCGCTGCCCTTGATCGGCTTGCCATCTGTAAACAACCAGCAGAAGTCGGCGAAGCTCTCGCCGCGCTCGGCCATGTCACAATAGATTTGCGCTCCTGCAATCGTCGCCCGGATCTTTGCCTGAGCGCGGATGATCCCGGGATCGGCCATCAACCGTGCCACGTCATCTTCGCCAAAGCTGGCGACTTTCGCTGGATCGAATCCGGCGAAGGCTTTGCGGAACGCCTCGCGCTTCCTGAGGACGATGATCCAGGCGAGCCCGGCTTGAAAACCTTCGAGCATCAGCATTTCCCACAGCATGCGCGGATCATGTTGGGGGACGCCCCACTCTTCGTCATGGTACGCGGCCATCAAGGCGTCGCCTTCGGCCCAGGCACATCGCGAATGCTCTCTCGTCATCACTTTGTCCCCGTGCATCCTACCGTCAGAAATTGCATCGGTATGGCATGTGTACTTCGCGGCTGAAACCGGGCGCCCCCTGGCAGGAAAGCTGACCCGCCTCGAAGAGCGGGTTCACCCGCCACCAAGCCGGACGGTCGCAAGCGAGCGCCAATTTAAGCCGCGCAGATCTCGCCGGACTCGCAGATCGGAGGCCGCCAAGTGGTGGCTTGCACCATATCAAGCCGTCGGCACCGTACCGCCATCGATCACATATTCAGTGCCTGTGATGGTGCCGGCCCGGTCGGACGCTAGGAAAGCGATCAGGCTGGCAACTTCCTCCGGCTTCGAAGGCCGACCAATCGGGATGCCGCCGAGAGAATCCATGATCATCCGCTTGCCCTGTTCGACGTCCCCACCGTGCTCCGATGCCAGCCGCCCCGCCAGGTGCCCGGACGCCTCGGTCTCTATCCAGCCAGGTGAGACGCGCACAACGCGCACGCCTTTGGGTGAAACTTCCTTCGAGAGGCTCTTGCTGTAGGTCGATAGCGCCGCCTTGGCAGCCGCATAGGCGGTGGTCGCCTCCGGCAGGGGCAGCGCACGCTGGATGGAAGTCACGTGGATCACGATGCCGTTGCCGCGCGCCGCCATATCTGGAACGAACTCCCGATCGAGGCGCACCGCCGGCATGAAGTTGAGATCGAGTTCCTTGCGCCATTGCGCATCATCGAGCGCGGCAAATCCGCCGGCGGGCGACGAAGAGCCGCCCAGCATGTGGACGACGATATCCACGCCGCCTAGGCGCTCGCGCACGGCTTCGGCCAGGAGCGCGCAACCTTCAGAGCACGTTAGATCGGCGGCGACGAACTGCGACGCGGCCAGCATGTCGGGTTTCGTCCGCGCGGTCGTCAGGACACGGGCGCCGAGTTCCTCGAACAATGCCACCGTGGCGGCTCCTGCGCCGCGGGTGCCCGAAGTGATCAGCGCGCGCTTCCCCTCGAGAGTGATGAACGGCGTCATGGTATCACCTCCAGCTCTGCGATCTTCTCACCGTCGAGAGCGAAGAAGTAGCGCAGGACCGTTGGGCTGCCGGGAAAGTCGCCGACGAGATGGCTAGTGACGACAGTTCGGCCACCCTCGTCAGCAATCGAAATCGGCTCGACTGTGTAGGTGTATTTCGCCGAGGACTCATCTTTCCACCGATGGATCGCATCCCGACCGGTGTAGGTGTTGCCCTCATCCTTGACGATAGCCGCTTGAGTGAAGCACTCGGCAATGGCCTCAGCACTTAGTCCTGCGTCGGCTGCGAAATAGTCCGCGATTGCGCTGGGCAGTTTGATCGCCATCGGTGATCTCCTTGATGAAATGGCCGGCTGCTCTTTCCGGCTAATCCAATCTAGCAATGGACAACCTCATCGATAATCGGGACAAATGTGGACGAGATGTTTCGATTAGAGGGACAATGACTCGGCAGGGCTTGGTCGAACTAGACGCGGTTATCGCGATCGCGCGAAGAGGTTCGTTCCGTGCCGCGGCGCTCGAGCTCGAGATGTCGACGACCGCGCTGAGCAATGCGATCGGCAAGCTGGAGCGCCAGCTCGGCGTGCGCCTGTTCAATCGCACCACCCGCAGTGTTTCGCTGACCGATGCCGGACGCAACTTCGTCGGACAGGTCGGGCCGGCGCTGCAGGACATCCATGAGGCAATGAACGCTGCGCGATCGCAGCAGGAGATTCCGGCGGGAATGCTGCGCATCAATGCCTTTGCGACGGCGGCGCGTGAAATCCTCTCGCCGCTGATCTTGACGTTCCTGCGGCTCTATCCGCAGGTGCACATCGACCTGGTCACCGAAGGGCGGCTTGTCGATGTCGTGGCCGAAGGGTTCGACTTCGGCGTTCGGACGCGGGATCTGGTGCCCAGCGACATGATTGCCGTGCCACTGGGACCAGGCCGGCGTAATGTGGTGGTCGGCTCGCCGACCTATTTCCAAAAGCATGGCAAGCCGCTGGTCCCGCCGGACCTCTTGCGTCACGCCTGTCTGCGAATACGGCTTCCTAACGGCGCTCCTTACCGCTGGCAGTTCGAAAAGGATGGCCAGTCAGTGCAGATCGACGTCACCGGCCCGATCACCCTCGATGAAGCAAGTCTGTCGCGGATTGCGGCGCTGGAGGCGGTGGGCATTGGCTACGTGATGGAGTCCGATGTAAGAAACGATCTCGATGCCGGGCGGCTGGAAGCGGTCCTGGAGGACTGGACACCGCCGCTCGCACCCCTTTCGCTCTATTATCCCGGAAGGCGGCATCCCTCGGCCGCGTTCAAGGCCTTCATCGACCTGGCCCGTGAGTTCTCGAAGCAATCCCGTAGAAGGAGGTAACTGCTTTCGCCTTGGTTTCGGTCGTTCGCGCATATGGCGCAGATGCTCAATAGCTGCCGCATATTCAGAACTGCGCGCGCCTTCCCAGCACCTGCTATCTCTACCGGAAGCCAAATCATGATTATGTCGACGGGGACAGGAATGGCCACAAGCAGCATGCGCCAGATCGACGCTGGCTTCTGGGGACAAGCAATTGTCCAAGGTCTCGAAGTGACAGGGAATCTCTTCGGCGAGCGCCACCGGTTCGAGTTTGATGGGCACAGGGTCGAGATAGCGATACCAGCTGTCACGCTAGGCGAGGATCTGCGACCGATCGACAAGCAGCGCCATTTCGCTGAGTTTAGCAGTGGCCTAGCGGAAAACCCCACACCTGAGACTAAACAGCTATGTGATTAGCTATCTCGACGCGACTGTCATGATCCCGGACCAATTACTGGTTCCCCAGGCTCTGCTCGAGCTGCCGCCCAAGCATCCGGAGATTGCCGGGTCAGCTTTGAGCGCGCAGCTCGATGAACTGACGATAGACTATGAGCAACGCCTCGCCGGCACCGTGGCCCTTGGAAGGATGTGGTGGGCTAGATTACTGGCTCGCGCGCAATCGATACACCGGGCGGATTGTCAGGTCGTGAGGCCGAAATGTCATTTCGGTTCAAGGGGCTCGTTGTTCCTCCAGCACAGGAGCGTTTTTGGACGCCGGTGTCGATCATTGCTTTCCAGCGGCGGACAGAGCTCAACAAGACGACGTGGGCTACGATCGGTTCGGTGCTAGCCGCCGGTCACGATGCTCCCGTCTGGTCTCGTCTCCTCGACGGTGTCTACCGCTATCTTCAGCGTTGGGACGTGAGCGGCTGCATCCTCTCCTGCGCCATCGCGTGCGAGACTCTGGCCAAGCAGATTAATGCACTTTTGCCGGTCAGGGCCGATGGTGCACCCAACACACATCCAAGCAAGCGGAAGCCCGGCATGGCAGTCGTTCTGAGCGACTGGGACAAGCTTACCGGAATTAGCGACCGTGACGCCCGAACGGTCGAAATCCGCGAGCTGGTGAAGGTCCGCAATGACCTTATTCATGAAGGACGGGCGAAGCTCCCACTAGGCCATGCGGAAGCGAGACGCCTGTTTGTGGCGGCGGCGCAGTTTATCCGCGAGGGCGAGAACGTCTATTATCGCCACAAAGGCGAGCGTGATCCGCGCCGGTGAGAGAAACGGGTGACGAACTGCGTTTCGATGGCCTTGTTCGGTTGCCGGCAACCGCCTTGATTGCGGCCATTCGCCCGGTCAATCGCGAGGCATGAAACCTGTCGTTCGTTCACCTGACCGAGGGGTCCCTTTTTGTGAAAGAGAGATTGGTCCGAGGTGTGTTAAGCTGGAAATCAGAAGTCGCACGTCCTAAGTCGGACGAGCTGCGCTTGGGATGACGCGCTTGGCAAAGAGTGCCCCCGCCAGCGGGGAGGTGAAAAGGATCTCCGTGACCATCCCCGTCTTCGACAACAGTTACCTGCGGCTTCCCGAGCGCTTCTACGCTCGGGTAAATCCGATGCGGCCCCCGGCACCCAGGCTGATTGCAATCAACCGCAACCTCGCGTGCGAGCTGGGCTTCGATCCTGACTGGTTGGCCAGCCGGGAGGGTTTGGACATCCTGACCGGGCGACTGATCGCAGAGGGCTCCGAGCCGATTGCCACCGCTTATGCAGGACACCAGTTCGGAAACTTCGTGCCACAGCTTGGAGACGGGCGTGCGATCCTGCTCGGCGAGGTCGTTGACCTGAATGGCCATCGCCGAGACATCCAACTCAAGGGTGCCGGTCGCACGCCCTACTCGCGCGGTGGGGATGGACGAGCGGCTCTGGGGCCGGTCCTGCGGGAATACCTCGTGAGCGAAGCCATGGCAGCTCTCCACGTCCCGACGACCCGCTCGCTCGCCGCCAGTTCGACCGGCGACAGTGTCTGGCGCGAGCACGAGCTTCCCGGCGCGGTGCTCGTGCGTGTCGCGGCGAGCCATATCCGGGTCGGGACCTTCCAGTTCCTCGCGGCGCGTCAGGACCTCGAAGGCATCCGGCTGCTCGCCGACCACGTCATCGCCCGGCACTATCCCGACGCCGGCGAGGCTGACCAGCCATATCGCGCCCTCCTGGAAAAGGTGGTAATCGCCCAGGCCGACCTGATCGCGCGTTGGATGCTCGTCGGCTTCATCCACGGCGTGATAAACACCGACAACATGTCGATCGCGGGCGAGACGATCGACTATGGCCCTTGCGCCTTTCTCGATGCCTACGATCCTGCGACCGTGTTCAGCTCGATCGACCGGCACGGGCGCTACGCCTTCGGCAACCAGCCGCAGATCGGGCTCTGGGACCTGACGCGCCTCGCCGAGACGCTGCTGCCGCTGTTGGCCGAAGACACCGATGCGGCGATCGAGATCGCGCAGGAGGTCCTGGCGCTGTTTCAGCCGCGCTTTGTGCAAAGCCACGGCGAGGGCATGCTCGCCAAGCTCGGGATCGCGACGATGCGCGAGGGCGATCCCGAGCTAACGAACGCGATCCTCGAGGCCATGCAGCGCAACCTCGCCGACTTCACGCTGTTCTTTCGGCGGCTCTACGATGCGATCGAGCCCGGGACCGGTGACGAGCCGGTGCGCGAACTGTTCGTCGATCCGACGGACGCGGACGCGGTACTCAACCTCTGGCGCGCGCGCCTCGCCCGGGAGGGACGGACCGCTTCCGAGATCAAGCTTGGCATGCAGGCCGCCAATCCGGTCTACATACCCCGCAACCATCGGATCGAGGCGGTGATCCAGGCAGCGACCCAGGGCGACTTCGCACCTTTCGAGGAGCTGCGCGCGGTCCTTTCGCAGCCATTCACCGCGCGGCCAGAGTTCGCGCGATACGAAGATCCTCCGCTCGATCACGAGCGCGTGCGTGCGACCTTCTGCGGAACGTGAGGATGCCCAATTGAAAATCGTCAATGGCGCCAGCCTGCAGCCGCGATCGGGAGGAAAGCCCAAGCAGATCGTCCTCCTGTTGCACGGCTTCGGCTCGAACGGGCAGGACATGATCGGCCTGGCTCGGACCTGGCAGCAGGCGCTCCCCGACGCGCTGTTCGTGGCGCCGCATGCGCCGCAGCGTTCGATCGCGGGCATCGGCTACCAGTGGTGGCCTCTGTCTGACATTTCGCCCCGCGCTCTCGCGCTCGGCGCCGCGAGCGCGGCGCCGGCGATCGAGGCGTTTATCGATCGAAAGCTCGATCAGTACGCACTTACCGATGCGGATCTGGCGATCGTCGGCTTCAGCCAGGGCACGATGATGGCGCTTTATGTGGGCTTGCGCCGGAAGCAGCGCGTGGCCGCCATCGTCGGGTACTCGGGAATGCTGACGGGCGGGGCCGAACTGAAGAACGAGATACAGTCCAGACCGCCTGTGCTCCTCGTCCACGGTTCACACGATGCCATTGTCCCCGTCGCGGCGCTCCATACGGCGGAGGCCGAGTTGAAGCGTCTTGAAGTTGAGGTGACGACCCACATTTCGAACGGCATTGACCATACGGTCGATCCCGTGGGGCTACGACTTGGCTGCGAGTTCCTTAGGGCAGGCTTCGGGCTCTGATAATTTGCGCTCGCCCAGCGGCGTAAAGGCCGCTCACGCCTGACTTGCAGACGTTCGCGAGCAAGCTGGAGGCCCTGTAACCTGCCGGTCATTCAGGATAGCGGTGCGTTCAAACGCCTTTGTAGCTACAGTTCGGGTCGCACGAGCCGGCTGGGCCACCCGATGCGGACAAGCAGGTCGTCCGGGCCGTTGAGGGTAAACTCGTACATACCCCATTCCTTGTGTTCTGCTCGCTTCGCCGGTTCAATGATCGCATTGCCCGCCAAAGCTGCCAGCGCATCCACGCGGGGCGTGTAGACGTAAACGCCGAACGGGTTCTGGCCGGGCACCAGCCAACCTTCCACGGCCGGTTGAAGGTGAACCTCGCCGCCTTCACCATCGGACAGCATACGGTAGTCACCGAAATCCTGATCGGCGGGGCGGCTGAATCCGAGCCGGTTCCACCATCGTTCAGCCGCATCCACATCGTTGCATGGAATGATCGCGGCTACTGTGCTGTTCGACCGATCGGCCATTGCTACCTCACGTTTACTACGACAAAAACATACGCTATGCGTATTAAATGTCGAGTGCCAACGATCGAACAGGTGATGAAGCGACCATCGTGCGGGCTACCATGCGGCTTGCGCGTCGCCTGCGGCAATCTGCTCCATCCGCCGAGCTGACGAGCGGTGGGCTCGGTTTGCTGATCACCTTATACCGAGGCGGCCCGATGAGTGCGGCGGCGCTTGCCCACTGTGAAGGACTCCAGCCACAATCCCTTAGCCGACTGCTTGCGCGGATGGAGCGCGATGGTCTGATCGAGCGCAAGGCGGATGTCGCCGATGGTCGTCGTAGGGTCATTGCAGTAACCCGGCGCGGCCTTGGAGCCCTCGACTGGGCAATGTCGCAACGGCGCCGCTGGCTGTCTGCGGTGATGACCGATCGCCTTAATGAGCACGAACGGTCTATCCTATTGCAAGCCTCCGAGTTGATGCTTCGCATCGCGAGCTAGCCTTCCTCCCCGGTGCGGCGGTACCCGCCTCAATAGCGGACGCTCACTGGCCAAACTGCACTTCCTAAGAGCAGCCGCACGCTCACGAGCCGTCAGAGTGGTGCCGACCGGGCACAAATGTGCCGCTGCAATACCTATCGCTCGACACCGCTGATGAAAGGCGATTCAATCCGCCGACATAGTCTAACTGGCAGCGGCAAAGAGCATGCGATCACGCGCTCGAATTGGGTCGTTCCAATCGCGATCAAACCAAGGTGCCTTGGCTGGCTGCGGCGGCACTTTGAGCTCTAGCGGCTTGGCGGGGTCGTGGTCCGTTTCCGAGGCGACCCTAAAAACGTAGTGATCGTAAATCCTGACTGCTTCGATCATGTAGCTGGTTGCGACCCGCCGATCCCGGACGACTACCAGATTTTCACCATTCTCGAGGTCTGCCGGTTCTGAAAAGTTGTAGGATCCGAGATAGACCCGGGCTGTCGGCTTATCGAAATCAAGAACGATGAACTTGTGATGCATTCGGGTTCCGCGCTGCTTCCCATCGACGCCGGATAGACTGGAGGGTTCGGTCACGAATGGCGGAGGCACATTGCCCGTGAGCGCCGCCGAACGGACGACGCGGCGCTGGTCATCGGGAGTCATTACGGTCAGGCCCAGATTTCCCTCCTTCACCCGTGCATCAGCAATGCCCATGACGTGGACTCCCTGCCGCTTCATGGCGCGTCCCAATGACGGGCCAATCTCGCCTTTTGTCGTCTGACCCAGGAATGCCAAGGAAAAGAGCACGCTAGACTCGGCAGCATCAATGTCTGCGCCAATCTCCGCTAATCGGCCATTTGCCTGGATGTGTGGAGAAAACGCGACCTTAGCATCGACTCCGGCTAAGCCCAGATCGAGCCATACTGAAGAACTCGCTGACGCCATAAAATCGCTCGCGCGCTTGGCATGGAAATAGGCCTCAAAAGCCGCAAAATAGTCATCGACAGCCTTGACGCTGTGCACGACGAGACTGTTGTTGGACTGAACAAAAAGGCCGCGCCAGCTGAGATTAGTCGACCCGTACATAACGGTGCTGAGGCCGCCTCCTCGCACCGCGATCGACTTCTGATGCTGCAGGTTCGCCATGTGCTGACGCTTCACATTGGCTGCCCCAGCGGAAATCGTCAGACGCTCGGCTGCTTTGGTCTCTGGGGAATCTGCCCGACCGTGGCTCTTAGTCGGTGCACTGTCATCGATGATGATTTTTAGTTTGTTGCCAAAGGCCTCGAGGCGATCGACGATTTCGGGCAGGTTCAAGTCATAGGCAATAACGCGGACGTCTGCCCCAGCGGCAAGCGCCTTGTCGAGAAGGCCAAGGGTCTCGGCACGGGCTTCGAATCCCATCCATGCCAGGGCACGCGCGGCGTCAGTATGTGTCGGCACGAACTCCAGGCCGTCATCACCAGACGGAGGAACCAGCGCCGTGATCGAGCCGCCAGCCGCAAAATTTCTTACAAAGGCTTGCGACGAAACAAAGCCCCTCGTGAACGCGACGTTCAACTTGCCTGGGATTGTCTCGCGCATCAGCGCTAATTGTGCTTCTTGCGCCTCACCCGATCTGAGTGTGCCGTCAGCGTTCATGAAGATCGCCGTCACGCGATACAGGAAGGGGCCCGGAAGGTTCGCATCGAACGGGAAGTGGACCCAACGAAACTTTTGGATCGGAGCCTCCGTGGAACGCAAGCCTTCGTCCGGGACGACCTGCCCAGGAAATCCGATTCTGTTCCGGACTGTCTTGAAGGATTGGGCACCGGGCTCGCGAAATTGGATCGCGAAGCCGACGAAATCCCTCGGAGGTCGCCCGGATTTCCAGTCCATTCCTAACAGGACCATGCCATCGCCCCGGTGAATGGTGAGGGAAAACAGTGCGGAAACATTGCTACCGGTTACGCGAAAACCTGTATCCACGTCGTCCTCCGAACACTTAGCAGATTTTGTATTTTAACATTCGAGGACAACGATAACCATGCTCAATGACAATTGATCGCATGCGGGTCTGAGTAATTGAAAACTACCGTTGGTTCAGCAGGACTTCCAAGCTTGCGTACGACCCTCGCGCGACCGCTAAGCGAACGGTTCATCACGTCCGTTTCGAGGTAGCCGCCATTGACAGTGAATGACGACGAAAGAGGGTCGTGAGCTGCCCATCGATGGCAAGTTGGGGGCACCGACCGCCTTCAAAGGCGACATTCGACGGACTGAAACAGCTCCTCAAAACCTGCCCTTCATTCACCAGACTGCTGCGAAGGGATGCGCGACCGGACTTGGGGACTAAGCAGTCGTTCCAGACCGATCTTTCGAACGGCGGGTCATGTCTGCTTGTCGCCGTCGGAAACGGCGGCGCGCGTGCCTATACCCGCTTGGGCTTGGATTGGTCGGATCGGCTTGATCTCGCCGCGGACAGCCTGCCGAAGACACTCGAAAAAGCTCATGCCACGCTCGCGGGCAACGGCCTAAGCCTGTTCGACGACCAGGGAGAAGGCGTAAAGCGGCAGGCCCGCATTGACTCTGTGTTCCATATTTGTTCTCATACGCGCATCGAACGAATCAAGCCAATGCGGCCCGGCTTAGACGCGCTGGCCGAGACGGAGACCTGTGCCATGACCGCTTTCACCAAGATCCCGACCCACATGGACTATTGCCACGATATGGCGCGGGTCGCCGCGCAGATGGCCGGCTATGACTTCGACGAGCTGTTTCGCGACTATTCCAATCCACTGAAGCGCGAGCTGCGCGCCGGGTTCATGAGCAAGGCGATGGCGGCGGTGAAGCTGCTAGGGCCGGCAGTGGTCGACCTTGATCCGGTTGGCGGCGAGAAAGTGCCCGAGAGGCTTCGCCGGGCCGGTGACAGGTGCGGGCACCATCCTTTGAGGACGGTTCGTGAATGGCGCGGATTGTCGATCGAGGCGCTTGCCGAACGAGCGGGCCTGTCGGTCGAACTGGTGACATCGATCGAGGCCCGCAAGGTGCGAGCCAATGAGATGCACGAGTTTGCCCTGGCGAGCGTGCTCAACGTCTCCCCTCATGCCCTCTCCGACTGGCGCGCAGATGTCGAGGTGGACCGTCACGAGAAGTTGGCGGACATGGCGGCGGGCTTCAATCCAGACGGCGACCGCGCGTCTGCCTGATCCATGACCGGTGGCCTACTACAAGGACGGGCTGAAAGTCCCCAACCACATCTGGGAAGCCGCGGCGATGCATCGGCAGGTCGCGGTCGCCTGCTGCGTCACCCGCTGTTTCAATCGCGGTGTGTTCGACCCGCATCAGCTCTGGTGGCTGTTCCAGCGCAAGGGCTGGGATGACGATTTTCGCTCGGCTCGCTTCCGGTTCTGGTGCCGGAAGTGCAGCGAGATAGCCGGGCACAAGGTGAAGCAGGCACGGATTGAGCTGACCAGTGCCGAGATCGTCACTCACAGCCTACCTTGGCCGCAGGGGGCGGATTGGAAGAACTTCCTTTCAAGGCATCGGGGGTAAGGGACGTCCGGGGTGGGGTGGGCAGGCTGCAGTTAGCTTGTTTACGAAACTACTACGTTCAAGAAGCTTACATATGATCCGGAGCACGAAAGCTCCATTACATCGTGCTCGGGATGAAGCAGAGATACTGTACTTATCTCTGGGTGGGTCTTACCCATTGCCACGGTCATGACACCCTGTGGACTGAACGAAATGTTAAATGTCACCGGCGTTTCGAACCGACTTTGCGCTATTCCTACGTGGTCGCCATTCGCCATAGAGTGAAACTCCACTCGCTCGCTCTCTGCAATTGCGTAAATCGCGATGCCACTGCAATGGCAATCGCCGGTGTCGGCGCCATGTTTTGCGACGCTAATGTGAGCTAACGACGCCCATTTTGGATTGAAGTCCGCATTGTGAAAGACGATTTGGCCGTTGATGTTCGTAGTTTTTTCCGAAATTGCGAAGGTCTTATAGTCATATTGCCCATTGGGCGCGTTGCAGCTCCAGGCCTCTCCGGCGACGGCTGGGGAGCAAATTGTCGCGGCTGTTATGCCACCGATCACAACAAGACGCGTGACGCGACCGAAAAGTTGATCGAAAGACAATGGCATTGCTGCATTCCTACCTGTGCGCCTTTAACGCACCGTAGCGGCGAGGCCTAAAAAGACGTTTAATGCGCTTGCTGTCTTCCGGGAACCGACGCTCTCAGGCGTGGCACGAGGCCGGGGTTCATTCTTATGGTGTAAGCGTGGTCTGCAGACCGCAGTACGGCGATAACGGGGTGGAAAATCGGACGTTACCAAGGCGAAGGCGGGTCAAGTTTGATCCGGCGTCTCACCTTCCAGCCGTTTATCGTTTCGACGGCTACCGAGAGCATTCTGTCGAGGTCTAGGATAAGTCCTTCCCAAGAGATATCCATCTGATCGTCAGTTTCATCGTTTGTGTCGACCGCTCGGGCGTGAACCATCGTGCGGCCATCTCGCGGAACGTCAATGCTGATCTGGAAGATTTCGAAGGGTGGATCACCGGGAGTATAGAAGAACCGGGCAGGTGCATCTGCCCACTCTGTAAAAAGCTTCGATCCAAGACGCTCAACCCACTTGGCGATGACGGGATCAAGGTCAGAGTAGGCTTCCATTCGGTGAGCTTAGGCGGGCCGGAGAACGTCCGCTAGGGGCGACATATGCCATTCGATCCGATCTGGATTGGAATGGCGATGATTGGTGGCAAGCGGACACCAGCGGCTGTATCAGATGACGGATGGATCTATTTCCACCCGACTGGTTCCTCTTTGTGGTCCCCGTTTGGATTGCGATGGTCGTGCTGGCCTCAATCCTATATCGGCATCACTTAGGAAAGCCGATCCATCCTCGGCTTCCCTCCAATGCCGTCTTCGCCGAACGAGGCGCGTCGGCACCATTTGCTAGCCGCTGCCTCTTGGTAAGCGTTACCGAAACTGAGTTGGCTTTCGTCCCTCAGTTTCCGTTCAACCTGATGTTTCTTCCGGAGATATACAGGCTGGAACGAACGATCCCTCTAGCAGCCATCAAGCAAGTTGATACGCCCAAGCGGCTTTTAGGATGCAACGTGGTCGTGACTTACGGAGATAGACGACGGGTTCTACGCCTGCGGCTGAGGGAGCCGCTCGCATTCATAGAGGCGCTTCGTTTACCTCGCTGAATGTCCACTCTTGGGTCGAGAACTGTCATTGCCGACTCACTCTCCCTCCGACACTATCATCCCATGTGTTGGTGTGGACGACCCTCCAATCGGAACTGATTTCACGACACAATGCTGTCGGGTTGTCGAACGAGAGGAGAAGTTATGAGCACCATAACACGCATAGGAATGGATACGGCGAAGAACGTGTTCCAGCTACACGGCGTCGATCAGGCAGAGGCAGTCGTTTTGCGCCGGCAGCTTCGTCGTCGCGAGATGATCAAGTTCTTCGAAGTGCTGCCACCCACGCTCGTCGCGATCGAGGCGTGCGCGAGTTCGCATCATTGGGCTCGGCTTCTCCAGTCCTTCGGACACGAGGTGAAGCTTATTCCGCCTCAGTACGTGAAGCCCTACGTAAAACGCGGCAAGAACGATGCGGCTGATGCGGAGGCGCTCTGTGAGGCGGTCACGCGTCCGTCGATGCGGTTCGTCCCGGTAAAGTCTCGTGAGCAGCAGGCCGCTTGTATGTTGATGACCGTTCGCGATCGGCTGGTCAGCGTGAAGTCGCAACTGTCGAACGCGATCCGCAGCTACGCGGCCGAGTTCGGGATCGTCGGTCTGGCCGGTCGGCAGAATGTGGATGGTCTGATCAAGCGGGTCCTGGAAGACGACACGCTGCCCGAGATGGCGTCCGAGCTGTTTCGCCTCCAGGCGCGCGAGTACGCGACAGTCGTGGCCCGCCTCGCCGAGGTCGATGCAAAGCTAATGACCTGGCACCGCGCTGACGATCTTAGCCGACGCATCGCTACGATACCGGGTGTCGGCCCGATCGGCTCGACCATGCTGAGCATGAAGGCGCCACCCGCGGAGACCTTTAGGTCGGGTCGCCAGTTCGCGGCTTGGCTGGGGCTGACACCGAAGGATCACTCTACTGGCGGTCGCGTCCGGCTCGGTGGGATCACGAAGGCCGGAGACCCTGCGATCCGATCGGTTCTAATCGTCGGAGCGACGGCCTTGTTGCGGCACATCAGGAAGGGGCGGACCAAACCGTCACCGTGGCTAGCGGCGATGCTCGACCGCAAACCGCCCAAGCTCGTTGCGGTTGCGCTCGCCAACAAATTCGCGCGTATCGCGTGGCGCCTGATGATGTCGGGAGGCATCTACAATAGGCCGCCGGCGCTGATGCCAGTCTAAGGATCGGGACCAGGAGGCGAGCTTACGAGGTAGCTGCCACTGTGGACCGTAGTCGAACTTGCAGGAACGAGTAGATGGAACGATCGGTCGATCGAGACGCGCGATACTCCGAAGGTTGCACTGGCACCTCCGATGTCGCCCATGTGTTTGGAACGCGCGTAGCGAACACCATCTCGGCCAGCGGGCTTGCCCCGCGCCAACAGGCCGGACATCTGATAGCAAGCGATCGAGTCGAAACGCTACTCGAGCCCTAGCAAGTGGAGGGTCGTCCACATCTGCAACCTCTACCGCCTCAAGAATGTCGAACGGTGGGAGATCGCCGAAGCCACGGGCGCTGACGCGGCTTGGCAGCACGACATGGAGGTGACGAAGGATTACACCGCACCAGGCGGTCCCGGCTACGTCGTGCGTCACGAGGCAGGCAGGCGGGTGCTGGACGCCATGAAGTGGGGCTACCCCAACCCCGTCCCCGGCAAGGCGCCAGTGACCAACATCCGCAACTACACGTCGCCGTTCTGGCGCACCTCGCTCAAGAACCCCCGGCAACGCTGCCTCGTGCCGGTCACCAGCTTTCAGGAATGGACCGTCGAGCCCGACCCCGAGACCGGCAAGAAGCGCCCACACTGGTTCAGCGTGCCTAGCCGCAAGATATTCACTTTCGCCGGGGCGTGGCGCGATACGGAAAGGGGGCCGGTCTTCGCATTCCTCACATGCGGCTATGACGGCGATCCCTCAACCCATGTCGTCGGCGCGATCCACCCGAAAGCCTGTCCCGTGATCCTGCATCATGAGGACGAAGAGCGCTGGCTTACTGCGCCCATCGAGGAGGCGCTCTCGTTAGCCTGCACCTATCCGAGCCAGCTGATGGCGGTGGAGTAGCTCAGTGAACCTCGCCTCGGGCCTCTAGATTTTCGAGCGCCTTGATGCGCGCCAATATGCGTAACCATGTCCGGTGCCCTTCTTGGTCCCCCGTCATAAGCAGGGTATCGGCACGCTGGGCAGCGTGGAACCAAGCGGCATCGCCGTACTGGCGCATGACCTGATTGGCACAGGCCCAAATCTCCCGATCGTCGATCACCGGAAAAACCTCTGTAAATGTAGGGTTTTATGTGAATATTAGGGGGAATGCGACGCGACTCGGATTTGATACGCGCCATCCTTTTAGCCATCGAAGCGGACGAACGAAGCGATGTTCTCTGCATACCTAAAATCGAGGGCTACGATGACGACGCGATTGATTGCCACACTCGACTTCTGGTCGAGAAGGGCTTCCTCAACACCTATTTCCCAGACCGAGCCCGAGGGCAGCCGTGGGTCTGCATCCGTCTCACGTGGGAAGGATACGATTTTCTGGACAATGTCCGCGACCCGGTTGTCTGGCGGGCCGTGAAGCGGTCCGCGAAAAAAGTGGGCAGTTGGTCTATAGAGACGCTGTCCGCCGTCGCAAAGGCTATGATCCTAAGTCGGATCGATGCGCTCGGGCTGGCTGCCTGAGATACGCTCGGCCTCTGTCCAGGAGAGCGTCATGGCCGATAAGCAAGGGAAGATTCGGGCCGCACAGTATGTGCGGATGTCAACGGAACGGCAGGTTTATTCGACGGCGAATCAGGCTGATCGAATCGCCAGCTATGCTCTTGTCCACGGCTTCGACATCGTGCGGACGTATGCCGACGAAGGCAGGAGTGGCTTGCACCTGAAGGGCCGCTCAGCCCTCCAGCAATTGCTGGCCGATGCTCTGTCGGGGAGCGGGGGCTTCGACGCCATCCTTGTCTATGACGTGAGCCGCTGGGGGCGCTTTCAGGATACTGACGAGAGCGCACATTATGAGTTCATCTGTCGAAACGCCGGCGTGCAGATACACTACTGCGCGGAGATGTTCGCCAATGACGGTAGCCTGACGGCCACCATCCTGAAAAATATGAAGCGGGTGATGGCCGGCGAATTTAGCCGGGAGCTGTCTGCCAAGGTATGGGCGTCGCAGAGCCGCCTGGCCGCTCAAGGCTATAAGATGGGTGGATACCCCACCTACGGGCTGCAACGGTTGTTGATCGACGCGGAGGGGAAGCCAAGGGCCATCCTGAGGAAGGGTGAGCATAAGATCGCAAGCACCGATCGTGTTGTCTTCGTACCGGGAAGCAAACAGGAGATAGCCATCGTCCGGCGGATTTTCCGGCTGTCGGCGTACAAAGGCATGTCCGACAAGCAGATCGCGAATTTGCTCAACGCGGAGGGGGTTCCCTCATCGGGCAAGGCTTGGACGAGGGAGATCGTTCTAACGCTCTTGAGGTCGGAGAAGTACATCGGCACTGCTGTTTACAATCGAGTTTCGTCGAAGCTGACCACGAAAACGACGCTCAATCCGCGAGACCAATGGATTCGCAAGGAGCACGCATTCCCTGCCATCGTTGACCGGAAGACGTTCGCGTTGGCGCAGGAGGTCCGCAAGAATCGCCACGTCAATCGGCTGACCGACGCACAACTGCTCGACGACCTGCGCAAGCTGCTTTCCCGGCACAAGCGGCTCAGCTCCAGACTGATAATGGCGTGCAAGACCATGGCGGATACTCAGACCTATCAAAAACGGTTTGGAAGCCTTGACGCGGCTTACGCGCTGGTAGGCTATCAGCGCTGGAATCTCGGCCCGGCGCCGGAGCATCAGTTACTTATCGCGCGCGGATCAGCGTTCGCGACACAGGTGGGCGTCGCCTTGCGGCATGCGGGTGCCCGTGTTCGCCGGCCGACCACGTTTGGCCTGTTCACGGTTGATGACCGCATCCGAATTGCCACTACGGTCTGCAAACATACCGGAGCCGGTCGAGGCTCCTACTGGGAGGTACGACTCAACGGCGATTACCAGCTCGATTATGTCCTGGCCGCTCTGATGAAGCCGCAGGGGAGCCACCCAAGCGCGTACGTGCTGATTCCGTCGGATCGGTTTCCACCCAGCGGCAGGATGACCATTAAGGACGGTCCAAACAGGGCTGGCTCATTCGTAATTCCGGAACTTGCCTCGCTCTATGCCGCGATCCGTGGATGCGATGCGAGAATGGGAATAGTGACCTCCCCAGCCTGATGCAGCGGCGACCCCGGATGATCTGAGTGGGGCCGCCAGCTGCCCGCCTCAGGGGCATTTTGTGAATTGACCTTTCTTAGGTCCGGCGGCGAAGTGGCACTTGCCGTTGCTATCCTTGGTTATGGTCGCCGTCGTGCTTACTTTCGTTGCCGACGAGCATTTGATGAACTGGCCCTTGTCGTTGCGACAGGAAGTGGTCTTGCTGGTTGCGCTGGCGCTCGTGACCTTGCCGTTCGTGGTCGTCTTGCTCGAACTCACAACATGGGTTGTCGCACTCTGAGACCAAGCTCCGGTGCTCATCAGCATGAGCGCGGTGGCTGTGGCGGCAATATATTTTCTCATTGCATCTCTCCTGCGTCGCGAGCCGACGATGGAAGCAGACGCCCGAGCGGCCACCAAGTTCCTGCTGGTTTCTCCATTCATCGGCCGCCCGACGTCGACCGCTATTTTCGCCGCTGCAGGGCCGTCGATTACCGCCCCTGATTACGAGGCAATGTGGCAGGTTTGCCAAGAGTGGGACGCCCGGAGCCCGGCCGGCCCAGGCGTCCCGATCGCCTATTGAGCGTGATCGCTCGACGAGATCGGCGTCAGCAGCGGCGAGGTACCCTGGCTGGCCGAAGTCCCACCCTGCACGACCGCCGCCGTCACTGGTGCGGGCTGAAGGCCTTGCGCCTGGAACTGGATAGGCTCTGCCGTGAAAGCCTTGAGCTGCATCCCGTTTGGTACGATCGCCGATTTGCCCGTGACGAAGCCGGCAAAGACGCCCACCGCGACGACAGTCCCGAGCGTGGCTGCGGTATTACCCGAGCCTTCCTGGCGATGCTTGCCCTCGATCGTGACGCGCTTTCCGCCCAGCTCGATCCACTGCAGCGCAAGATCCATCTTGGCGGATTTGCCGAAGGCACCCTTGCCAGTGCGCCACGCGATCTTGCCTTGCCCGCGGGTGCCTTTGGGAATGACGATGTAGCCATTCATCATCACGTCATAGACCGTGCTGATTGTGAAAACGTCGCCCTCCCTCATGGATTTGGAAGAGACCTCGCTGTTCGGCGTAACCGTCAGCTCGGTATTGGCAGGAAGCGTCCAGACGCTCGGCTGCTCCATTGGAGCAGTCGGAACGACGGCAACGGCGTTTTGCACGCTGGCAACCTGCGCACAGACAGGTGCAGCGAATGCCAGCAGCGTTGCTGGCGCAATCAAAGTTTTCCGGATCATGTATGCCCCCATGGCCACGATGGCCATGAAACCCGTCTAATTGCGCCAGACGAAGAGGCAACGGCGTTTTGAAGGAAAATGTGATCCAATTTGGATCTAAAGACAGCAGCCGCCCACCGGCGAATGGCTAGGGGAGATGGGCGCGACGGGGTGGTGATGATCAAGAAAAGCGGTCACATTATCGACCGCATGCGGCGCAAGGTCTACGACGTGTCGGCAGACCGGCGCGGCTGCCCGGTCGCCGGCGTTGCCCGGCGCCGTAGCGAGGTCTGATTCCAGCGGTGGCGCCGCTTGCTCGCGAAGCGGAGCGCGGGCTCGTAGAATGTGAGGCCCGAGCTGGCGCCCTGTTCACCCTGTCCACCTGACCGGAAAAGGACAGCGCTGGTGGATCGATCGCGGACGTCCGCTTTTGCGCGAGCAGGCGTGCGGTTCAAAGGGTCTTCAAATATTCAACCAATGCGGCCCGCTCCCGAGGGGTAAGCCGAGGGCCTAGGATTCCGGGTGCCCGCCGCTTGGGATCGGATGACGTATCGAAAAGGTGACCGCTATTCTAATTGCCTCGCTTGCTCGTGTCGAACGCGAAAGCACCGGCGATTTTATGGGACTGGTAACCCACTTTGACAGGATCAAACTCGCGGCTCCCCAGGTAGAAGGTTTTCGGGCGTTCATTCAGCGGCGACAACAGGTCGTAGAGCGTTGGGACCGAACCGTTGTGGAGATAGGGAGCCGTGGCCCAAATGCCGTCCAGCGGGCGCGCTTTATAGGCGGCTACGGTTGTTCCATTGGGCCCCGCTATGCCGTCCCGTATGCCGTTGCCACGATCTCCGTTCATACGGTCGCGATCGGCCTGCGGCACTTGCGGGATCTGGGTGTCATACCAGTGATTGACGACCTGGGCGGGCAGCGGCGGGAGCGGCCAGTTTTGGGGACAAAGCCGTCGTTCGCAAACCGGACGACGTACGACGGCTTTCGGCGGGAGCGGACGCTCGAAGGGCTGCCGGCATCCTACCCGCGAATGAGCAGATCCGGCCGGCTCCTGCTTGACAGGTTTCGAGGCACGGGGTGGGAAAGCTGCCGTTTGAGAACTCGTTAAAGCTCGGGCATTTAGCCGCCGCCATTGCGGTCATTATGCGACTGTTGGCCGGCACCTCAAAGCGGACCGCCGCTAATAGGATGCTGGAGCCCGCGGTAATGGTCGATGCGGCCGATTATCGGCAGTGCAATCCTCGCTCGTATCGAAACTCCGCCTCCAACCCATTGCGGCCTTCAGTCTGCTGTCGAATGACGTGGTCGGCTTTCTCCAAACTTAGTGGCGCAACGTGATGGCCTTCATGAAAGTCGCGGGGTCATCAAGGATCTGTACCATATAATCGGCCACGTCCGCGCGAGTTGCCGTTGATGTAATGTGCCACCTCAGGTCGGTCCCTGCCCTCAGGTTTCCGCGAGGAGGCTTGTACGTCAGCGTTGCTGGGCGAACGATCGTCCAATCGCACCGGCTTTCGCGAACAGCCGCCTCCTGCTCTTCCTTATCGGCCATCACCTCCTTGAGTGCGAGTTTGACGAGAAAGTCTGCGCCGAAGCTTCCAGTAGCGTAGCTCTCACCAACACTCACCGAACTTTGCACGATGAGTCGGCCTTGGTCTTGAGGAATCGCTGCCAGAATGTTCTTGATGCCCACTGAGCAAACTGGAACCCCGATCTGGCGTCGAGCCAAATCTCCTTTTGCCTGAGGTATCGCTCCTAATGTGCAGATAATGGCCTCCGCACCCTGGACTACGGGTGCTACGGAGGCGGGATCCATCACATCTCCTTTGACGATTCGGAGTTGCGGGTGCGTCAGGGACATCCGCTTTGGTTCACGGACAAAGGCCGTGACGAGGTGACCTGCATTCAAGGCGGACTCAACGACGAGGCGCCCAGTGGATCCTGTCGCCCCAAAGACAACAACGTTCATCATACCTCCTGCCCCGCGGGCGGCGCGCGGCTCTCAAATTGAGGCCAGCTCGACCGATGGCGATGATGGCTCGGCGCCCCACTGAACAAGCGGGGTGGCGCCCTGCGCGCCACCCCGCCACTCAACCTCACAAGCGGTCAGTATTCCCAGTTTGACGGCGCCCAACGAAAGACGTCACCGGCGAGCGCCACCCGGCCGACGGACGGGAACGACAGGTGCGTGGCCAACGCCGGGTCGCCGGTGGCCGCCAGTTCTCGCAAGAGACCCACCCGGACGCGAACCGCCTCCTCGGGGTCGTGGTCGAAAGCATTGTACCAGTCGGGGCGGTCGAAATGGTCCGGGAACACGGCATCGCCGAGGAAGGTCAGCCGATCGCCGCCGGACGCCAGTCGGACGACGCTGTGCCCGGGGGTATGGCCGCCGGTGCGAGCAACGACCACGCCCGGCGCCACCTCGTACTCCTCCTCGAAGGGCCGTAGCTGGCTGCGATACGCGTCCAGGAAGCGACTGGCGGTCGACCGGATCATATCCGGCATCGGCGCTGGCATGGCGGTGCGCGAGAAATCGGGCGCCTTCCAGAACTCGACCTCGGCTGCCGCCAGGTGGATCGGCACTTCCGGCCGCAGCCGGTCCATCAGCCCATCGGCGAGCAGTCCGCCAACGTGGTCTATGTGCAGGTGAGTCAGCACCACGTCAGTCACGGATGCGGGATCGATGCCCGCAGCGTCGAGGCGCAGGGCGAGCCGCCCGGCGGGCAATTCCGGGTACTCCCCACCGATCCCCGCGTCGATGAGTATCGTCCGGTCGCCGCTGCGCACCACGGCGACGTTCAGCGCCCACGTAAACACGTCCGGCGGCAGGAGCCTCTCCTCCAGCCAGACTGCCAGGGCGGCCGGGTCTGCGTTGGTGGCCAAGGTCGCGGCTGGCAGTGGAAGCACGCCGTCGCTGATCACCATGACGTCTATCTCGCCGACCCGCAGCGCGTAGCGCGACGGAACCAAGTCGTTGAGTTCCGGTTCGCCGAGGTGCGAGGTCTTGTCCAATCTCAAGCTGTGCAAATTCATGTCGGTCTCCTGAATGCTGCTGCTCTACTAGCGAGACCATGATTGTGCAGCACACGGGGCCTGCGATATCGTGCGGCAAGCTAGGTCCTGCCACCGAAGAAGCAGATAGACCTGCACTTTGAGATAGGGTCGCCAGTCTGCTCGGAGGCACGCACGACAAGAATGCTAAAGTTTCGGCCGAAAAATATTCACCGCAAACGCGTGGCAGCAGCTAATATGAGTCGCACGGGCATGCAGGCTTGATCGAGGCGAACCGGCAGGCAGGCCTTTTCCATCCAAGACGCCTTCAGTTGGAGCGGTAGGTTCTGTTATGACGACTTTCCCCGCTGAAAGTCTATCTCCTTTGGTCGTGATCGTTGACGACGACGCGGAGGTTCGCACTTCGATCGAAGAACTCATGCTCTCGGTGGGAATCGACGCGGCCGGTTTCGCTTCAACGCGGGAGCTTCTGGAAACGGAGCTTCCCGAACGGCCGGGCTGCCTGGTGCTCGATGTTCGCATGCCCGGATGGAGCGGTCTCGACCTCCAGCAACATCTGGCTTCGATCGGCAACGCCAAGCCGATCGTCTTCCTGACCGGCCACGGTGATATCCCGATGTCGGTCCAGGCGATGAAGGCCGGTGCCGTAGATTTCCTCACAAAGCCGTTTCGCGACCAGAATCTGCTCGACGCGGTGACCGCGGCGATTGAACGCGATATTGCGCAGCGCACGCAGGCGCAGATTGTTCAGAAGCATGTCGACCACTACGCCACGCTGACGCCGCGCGAACGTCAGGTCCTCTCGGCGGTGGCGCTGGGAAAGCTAAACAAGCAGGTCGCCTATGACCTCGGCATCAGCGAGGTCACGGTGAAGCTCCATCGCAGCAGCGTGATGAAGAAAATGGAGGCCGCATCGATAGGCGAATTGATCCGCGCCTGGGAAGCGCTTCCGGCCGAGGTGCGCAACCGGGCAAAGGACCGACTCCAGGAATCACGGACCTAGACCATCGTATGGTTACGAACTGCGGCGAAAAGTTCGACATTGGGGAGATTGCGCCAGCCAGCTTGGAAAAGGCCCCCTTTTGTCAGAGACCCCCCTTATTGCGATCGTGGATGATGACGAAGCTATGCGTGAGGCACTGTCCGATCTGCTCGACGTAGCCGGCTTTTCGGCGCGGGCCTTTGACGGGGCCGATGCGTTTCTGGCGGAATATGCGGCCACGCCCTTCGATCTGCTCGTCACCGACATCAGAATGCCTGGCATCGACGGTATCGAGTTGCAGGCGAGGCTGCGCGCGCTGGGCTCCTCTATCCCAGTAGTTTTCGTCACCTCGGCGTCGGACGCACCGACTCTGGCTCGGGCGCGCGCGGGAGGCGCATTTGCCTATCTGACCAAGCCGATCAGCGACGAATTCCTCTTGCATCAGATACACGCCGCGCTCGGCCGCGATGATGAGCTTTCGCGTGGCTGAGGCGGCCGACATCCCGACGCCTGGGGCCTCCACGGCCGGGTGGGAGTTCGACATATCGCCGGTTCGCGCGCTGATCGAGTCCCTGCCCGCGGATAGACCTATCGAGCGGGAACTAGCGGAGCGATTGATCGCAGGAATCCGCGTTCACGACGTCAACGCCGTCGCGGCCTATCTCGTCGGCCCCTTCGGCGGCCGCGACGCGATGATCGGCGATTCCGTCGGCCGGTTCTGGCCGACCGAGAGCCAAGAGGTGCTCGCCGAACTGCTTGTAGCCCTGCTGAACGACCGGCCAGTGCATCGCCCGCGCTCGCATGGGATCACCTCGCTAATGCTGTCGGACGCCGGAATGACCGTCCGGCTCAAGCCGGATGTGACCGACATCGTCGAAGTCACCGTCCGCGGCATCATCCACGACCATCGCTCGCGCTGGTCTCTCAGGGCCAGCGAGGAGCGATACCAGCGCCTCATCCACCACCTGCCCTACGCCCTGGTGCAGGTCGACGCGACGCCGATGGATCCGATCTTCGCGGCGCTCCGCCGCGACGGGGTCACCGATATCGCGAGTTATCTCGCCGCTACTCCGGCGCTGGTCCAGCAGGCCCGCAAAATCGTGAGGGTGACCGGGGCCAACCGCGACGCGGTCAACCTGTTCGCCGCCCTGGACGCCGACGCTCTGATCGGTCCGATCGGCTACTTGTTCGCGGCCTCCCCGACCACCCCGCACCGGTTGACCATTGCCCATTTCGAGGGCCGGCGCAGCTATTCCGAACTGATGAAACTGCAAAGGTTCGACGGCGAAGTCCGTGACGTCCAGCTTTCGGCGACCTTTCCGACCGCGCCGGAGCGGCTCGACGTGACCTTGCTCAGCTTCGAGGACGTGACCGACCGGCTAGGCACTGAAGCGCAACTGCGCCGATTGCAGGCCGACCACGCTCGGGCAGCCCGGATATCAACCCTGGGCGAGCTCGCAACATCGATCGCGCACGAAGTCAGCCAGCCGCTTTCGGCGATCGTCACCAATGCTGAGACGAGCCTGCGCTGGCTGTCGCGCGACGATCCCAACCTGCCGAAAATCGAACAGCTGACGCGGCGGATCGCGGACAGCGCCCACCGCGCTCACGAGATCGTCCAGCGCATCCGCGCGATGGCGGTGCGGCACGCGCCGGAACGCGTGCCCATCGACATCAACGAAGTCATCGACGAAGCACTTCTGTTCACCCGCCATGACATCGACAGCCGCTCGATCACTCTTCTGGTCGAGCGTGAGCCCTGCCCGCCGCTCCTGGGCGACAAGGTCCAGCTGCAGCAGGTGATCGTCAATCTGTTGCTCAACAGCATCCAGGCGATCGTACAGGCCGGTCCAAAGGGTCGGATCGAACTTCGAACCCGCGCCGACCGTCACAAGGCTTTTGTGATATCGATCCGCGACAATGGCCCTGGCATTGCACAGGAGAATCTCGACCGGGTGTTCGAGGGATTCTTCACCACCAAAGACGATGGGATCGGCATCGGTCTTGCCATCTGCCAATCACTCATCATCGCCCATGGGGGCAGCATCTCCGCCTCCAACCATTCGGATGGCGGCGCGTTATTCCAGTTCTCCCTTCCGGTCGCGGCCGAGACCTGACGCCGGGGTTCATCTGGAGCTTACACGCCTTCCGGCCCGTCCCGCATCAACGCCCGCTCGATCCGTCTGTCGGGGATCAGCCAGGTTGCAGCGGTTCCTGCAAAGAAGGCGATCCCAACCCATGGTGCAATCAGCCAGGCACTGCCGATTCCGAGCAGGTATAGCGGAGCCGAAGCTTTCCCCTTCAGATCCGCGCCGATCGCGCGTGCAAGGGCGCTTTCCTTGCCGTTCACGGCAATGATGCAACGTTGCAGGACGAGATAGGCGAGCGCGCAGCACAGCAGGTTAATGCCGTAGAGCACCGTCGGCCATCGGCCGAAATCGTTCTCACCCATCCATCCGGTGGTGAACGGCAGCAGCGAAAGCCAGAAGAGCAGGTGCAAGTTGGCCCACAATACGCCTCCAGCAATCTTTCCGCTCGCCTGCAGCATATGATGATGGTTGTTCCAGTAGATTCCAATGTAGATGAAGCTGAGGACATAACTGGAGAATATAGGCCAAAGCATCAGCAGTGCGTCCAGGCCGGAATTGCCATGAGGCACCTTCAGTTCCAGCACCATGATGGTGATGATGATCGCCAGAACGCCATCACTGAACGCCTCAAGTCGGTTCGTTCCCATTGCTCACCCCTTCTTCTGTTGTGAAGCCGAGCCTATCATCACTGCGATCCTCAGCGATATGCGCGGAGACCTTATTCAGATCTCGCAACAATACTGATCTCTCCGATCAACACGGCTCCCGAACCAAATGTGGCGGCGATGGCATAGCGCCGGCAACTGCCCGGTGGCAGGCGCTGGCCTCGTCCTAAGGATAGGGTCAGCTATCGTTTGGCGAACGCTGCGTATCCGTCCGCACGATACCTCAGCCGGTCGAACTGCACGATCTTCGAACCCGTTCTCAACGTGCCAGGCGCCGAACACGCGATGGCCAGAAACGAGGTGAGTCATGAAGATCGTAGTCATCGGCGGAACCGGTTTGATCGGGTCGAAGGTCTTGGAGAAGCTCAAGCAAAAGGGCCACGAAGCGATCGCGGCTGCTCCCAACACGGGCGTCAATACCATCACCGGCGAGGGGCTGGCCGATGCGCTGGCCGGCGCGGAGGTGGTCGTCGACGTCGCCAACTCGCCGTCCTTCGAGGACCAGGCGGCGCTGGATTTCTTCCAGACCGCCGGACGCAATCTCACTGCGGCTGAAGTCGCCGCCGGTGTGCGGCACCATGTCGCGCTTTCGGTGGTCGGCACCGACCGCCTGCAGGACAGCGGCTATTTCCGCGCGAAGCTGGCCCAGGAAACGCTGATCAAAGCTTCGCCCGTTCCCTACACGCTGGTGCACGCAACGCAGTTCTTCGAATTCATCCGCGCGATCGCGCAATCCGCGACCGAGGGCCAGACGGTGCGCCTATCGCATTCGCTGTTCCAGCCGATGGCCGCCGAGGATGTCGCGACCGCCGTTGCCGAGGCGGCGCTGGGCAAGCCCGTCAACGGCACAATCGAAATCGCCGGGCCGCAGCCCTTCCATATCGACGAACTCGTCGGCGAGGTCCTGAAGTTCGACAAGGATCCGCGAACCGTGACGGTCGATCCTGATGCCCGATACTTCGGCGTCAAGCTGGACGACGGGTCGCTCGTGCCAGGCCCCAATCCTCGCCTTGGCTCGACGCGATTCGACTGGTGGATCGCCCACGTTCCGCCTCCACCCCAGCGCTGATCAAACCGAATGGAAGTGATGGAGGCCGAAAGATGGCAAGGCAACTTGTTCTTGGAACCGCAGTCGCGATGGGCCTCTTGGCCGAAGTCAACGGGATCTTCATGCTGGTTTCGCCGGTGAACTGGTATTTCGCCGTGCCCGGCGTCACCACGACCGGGCCGTTCAACCAGCACTTCGTGCGCGACATCGGTCTCATCTTCCTCTTCGTGGGAACCGCGTTCCTGATCGGCGCCGCGCGTCCGCAGCATCGCCTGGCGCTCTGGGCTTCGGCCACGCTCTGGCTCTGGGGCCACGCGCTGTTCCACTTCTGGGAAGTCGCGGTCGGCATTTGCGGACCATCCGTACTCGTCCGCGACTTCGCCGCCGTCACGCTGCCGGCGATCATCGGCACCGTGCTGACGCTGTGGGCCTGCCGGCGTCCGCGCGTCCGTTCAGAAGCCGAACCGGCACGATCCCCCCAACCTCTGCAAGGAGAATATCGATGACCCCGCGTATGAACATCTTTCAGACCGCCTCGGAAGGCACCAAGGCTTTGGTCGCGGTGGAGGTCGCCATCGAGAAGAGCGGCCTCGAGCATGGCCTGCTCGAACTGGTGCGCCTGCGCGCATCGCAGATCAACGGCTGCGCCTTCTGCATCCACATGCACGTCAAGGAAGCGGTGAAGCATGGCGAGAACGACATGCGCCTCCATCTGCTCGATGCCTGGCATCATTCGCCCGCGTTCAGCGACCGCGAGCGGGCCGCGCTCGGCTGGACCGAAGCGCTCACCAACGTTGCCCAAACAGGTGCGCCCGACGCGGACTATGAACTCCTGAAAGAGCAGTTCGACGAGGCCGAGATCGCCAATCTGACGCTGGTGATCGGCACGATCAACCTCTGGAACCGCGTTCAGGTAGGCCTGCGTGCCGTCCATCCGGTTGAGGCGCGGGCCGCCGCTGCCGCCTGAGACAACCTGTCTGTGAGACTGCGCCGCCCCAGCGGTGGCGCAGTGCTCCTCCGCTCAGTGAGAGAACCGCCATGGCAACCGAACTGGTCAGGATCCTTCTCCAGACCACCATCCCGTCGATTGAGGATGATTGGTCGATCGCCCGCTTCAGCCTGCTCGGCGCGCTGCTTAGCGAGCAACGGAACGATCGCGGCAACGCGCTTTACGAAGTGACGATGCGTGATCGCGACGAGCCGGGAAAACCCGACAGCGTCCTGTCCACGATCGACAAGAGCGGGTTCGACCAGCTCTGGCTGTTCGCCGTCGACGAGGGCAACGGCCTCGCCAAAGAGGATTGCGATGCCATTTCCCGGTTCTGGATGAGCGGCCGCGGCCTGCTCATCAGCCGCGATCACATGGACGTCGGATCGTCGGTCTGCCCGCTCGGCGGGATCGGCCGTGCGCACCACTTCCACCAGACGAACCGCGATCCCAACCTGGCAAGGCGAGTGATCGACGATCCCTACACAACCCATATCTCCTGGCCCAACTACCACTCGGGAGCCAACGGGGACTTCAAGGACATCGAGATCTTTGGCCCCGCCCACCCATTGCTTGCCGACCCTCGCTCGCCGACCGGATCGATCCGGCTCCTGCCTGCCCATCCCCACGAAGGCGGCGTGAGCGCGCCCGAAGGCATGGGCGCAAGGGTGATCGCGCGCGGGCGAAGCAAGGTCAGCGGCGCCGAATTCAATCTGGCGGTCGCATTCGAGCCGGACGAGCGCCACGGACCCGGCCTTGCCGACAGCACCTTTCATCACTTTGCTGACTATAATTGGGACACCCGGATGGGCTGCCCCAGCTTCGTCGACGAGTCGCCAGGCGACGGCGCCGGGCGGACAGTCGAGGGATTGGCCGATACCAAGCGCTATGCCCTCAATATCGCCGATTGGCTCTCCACCGGTATCGGAGACCACCGTTGCTGAGCCTCCTCTCCGCAGGCGCCATGAATCGCGTCAGCAGGAAAAAGCTGCTCGGCGCGCTGCTTTGCCTCGCGGCCCTGCTGCTTCTGGTCGTCACCTGGGCCTGGGCAGGATCGAGCGGCGCTGCATCGACGGATAATGCCTATGTGCGGGGCGATATCACCTCGCTGGCGCCGAAGGTCGGCGGCTATGTGACGTCGGTTGAGGTACGGGACAATCAGGCCGTTCGGGCGGGCGACGTGCTGTTCCGCATCGACGATCGCGATTATCGGGCAAAGCTGGTCCAGGCCGAGGCCAATGTGAGCGCCGCGCGGGCCCGTCTCGCCAGCACCGCGTCAGAAATTGGGCTGCAGCGAACATTGGTACGACAAGCGGAAGCGCAGCGTCGTGCCGCCTTCGCCGACCAGATTCTGGCGCGTAAGACCAGCGCACGCCGGCGCGAACTCGTCGAAGGCGGCGGCGTCAGCCAGGCCCAAGTGGACGAAAGCGATGCCGGCCGGGCACGCACCGAAGCAGGGGCATCGGCTTCGTCCGCGTCGGTCGAGGCACAGCGGCAAAAGATCGGCGTTCTCGGCACGCAACGCGAAGCCGCCGTCGCGGCCTTTGCGCAGGCCGAAGCAGCGCGCGATCTCGCCCGGATCGATCTGGAAAACACGGTGGTGCGGGCACCCATCTCCGGCGTCATCGGCAACCGCCAGGTCCGCGTGGGCCGGCTGGTTGCTCCGGGCGCACCATTGCTCGATATCGTGCCAGTCGTCGATCTGTTCGTGGTCGCCAACTTCAAGGAGACGCAGCTCGCGCATATCCGCCCCGGCCAGGCCGCGCGCATCAGGGTCGATGGTTATCCCGATGTAGCGCTCGACGGGGTAGTCGACAGCTTCGCCCCGGGCAGCGGCTCGGCGTTCAGCCTGATCCCGGCGGACAACGCGACCGGGAACTTCGTGCGCGTGGTGCAACGCGTTCCGGTCAAGATACGTCTCCAGCGCAATCCGCTGGTCGGCCGCCTCGTCCCCGGATTGTCCGCGCGCGTCGAGATTGAACGGGACAATGGATCGTGACCGCCGCGATCACCACGCCTGTCAGCGGCGATGCGCGCGTTTTTGGCTGGTTGCCGATCGGCGGCATCGTCCTCGCGAGCCTGACCGAGGCGATTGCGAGCACGGTCCTGTCGCTCGGCCGGGGGGACATCATCGGTGATACCTACGCCACGCCCGATGAGTTCGCCTGGTTCGATGTCTGCTATGCTGCGCTGAAGCTGATCGGCTTTGCGTTCACGCCCTGGCTCCTGACGCGCGTTCCGCCGCGCACCACCCTTCTCACTGCAACGCTGACGATGGGTGGGGCCTGCACCGCCGCCGCTGCTACGACGAGCCTCGATGTCCTGATTTTGCTGCGCGCCGTGCAGGGCATTGCCGGAGCCGTGGTGCTGGTCAGCGGGCAAGCCATCCTCTTCTGGTCCTACCCGCCCTCCCGCCAACCCATGTTGCAGGCCATTTTTGCAATGGGCTCGGTCGTCGCCCCGGCAACGATCGCGCCGGCACTGCAGGGCTGGCTGCTCGACAGCCAATCCTGGACCTGGATCTTCTTCGCCGTTCTGCCGGTCTCGCTCGCGGCAGTCGGACTCCTGCTGATGGACGAATCGCTCCCGTCGTCCGCGAGCGAGCGCCGGCCCTTCGACTGGCTGGGATTCGCGCTGCTCGGCACAGCACTGTCCAGTGCAGCTTATGTCCTGAGCCAGGGCAGCCGCTGGGACTGGTTCGAGGCCAGCCGGATCGTGTGGCTAAGCCTGATCGCGGGCGCGAGCTTCGTTCTGTTCGTGATCCAGCAGCGTCTCATGGCGTCTCGGTCCCTGTTCGACCTGACGGTGTTCAGGAGCGACGACTTCACTTTCGCCTTCGCGGTCAGCTTCGTCGCCGGCATAGCCTTGTTCGGCAGCGCGTTCCTGATCCCGGCTTTCGCCGTTTCCGTTCTCGGCTTCACGCCCACCGATGCCGGGCAACTCCTGCTGCCGAGCGGCGCATTGTTCATCGGTGCATTGCTGCTCGCCGCCTTCCTGATGCAGGTGCGGCAAATACCCCCGATCGCGACCGTTCCCTTCGGCATCCTGTTGATCATGGCTGCGATGTGGATGCTATCGAGGTCGAGCGGGGAAAGCGGCGCGGACAACATAATGCCCGCGCTTCTCCTGCGCGGACTTGGGCTTGGTTTCCTTTTCCTCTCGATCACTCTGATCGCGTTCAGCCGGCTGACATCGGCCAACCTCGCCTTTGGTATCGCCATATTCAACATCGGGCGTCAGCTCGGTGGGCTGATGGGCGTGGCGGGACTGCAGACCATCATCGATCACCAGGCGGTCATCAACCAGAGCGTGCTGGGCGCCGCGCTCACTGCCGGATCGCCCGCCGTCATCGAACGGCTGGCCGCGACTACGGCGCTCCTCGCGGGGAAAGGCATGGACGTTGCCAATGCAGCCAAAGTCGCGGCGAGCATGCTTGGTCGCTCGGTTTCCAGCCAGGCGACCATGATCGCGTTCGACACCGCGTTCAGCATCGTCGCGCTGCTCTTCGTGGTCGCCGCGCCGCTTCTGATCGCCTTCAAGGTCGCGCTCGCTCGCATCGCCAAGCGCCGCGAGCCCGCCAGCGCGGGGGCAGGATCGTGACGACCAAAGCCCTTCTCCTCGCCATGCCGCTCGCCATCAGTTTGTCGGGCTGCACGGTCGGTCCCGACTATCACCCTCCAGTTGCAGCCACAGGCGAGACCTGGGTAGCGCCGGTCAGCACCGCCGAAGTCGATGCCGCCTGGTGGACCAGGTTCGGGGATCCCCTGCTCACCGAGCTTGTGGAGTCCGCTATCGCCGGTAACAAGGACCTGGAGGAAGCGACCGCGCGGCTGCGCGAGGCCCGCGCCAATCGCGACGCCGTCCTCGGCGGGCGGGCCCCGCAATTGGTGGCCTCGGCTGCAGCCACACGCAACCGGCTGAGCGAGAACGGCCTGCTTCCCGTCGGTCGCGTTCCCGGCCTGGGTCCGGACGTCGATATATACGACGCCGGGTTCGACGCGTCCTGGGAGATCGATCTCTGGGGGCGCATGAAGCGAGCGACCCAGAGCGCCGAAGCCCGCGCGCAGGCGACGGAAGAAGCTCGGCGCGCGGTCGTCATTCAGATCATTGCAGAGGTTGTGCGCACCTACATCGACCTCCGCGCGGCGCAGAGCCTGCGGGCGAACGCAATCGTCGACGCGAATGCGCAGCAGGAGATCGCGCGTCTGGTCGCCGACCGCTTGCGGGTCGGACTTGCTTCTCGTCTCGACCTCGTGCGCGCCCAGGCGCAGGCGGGTTCGACCGCTGCGACGGTTCCCGGATATGAGGCAGACGCGGCAGCAGCGGCGTTCCGCCTGACGCTGCTGCTGGGCCGGCGCCCAGAGGAACTGAACGATCGGCTTCGGCAACCAGGTTCGCTGCCTCAGGTCAATTTCGAGATCAAGGCGGGTCTTCGTTCGGATCTGTTGCGGCGGCGTCCCGACATTCGCCAGGCCGAACGCGATCTTGCCGCTTCGACCGCCGATGTCGGCGTTGCCACGGCCGACCTGTTCCCGCGCCTTTCCCTTTTTGGCGGCATCGGGCAACAGGCGCGTGATCCGGGAGATCTTTTCTCGGCAGACAGCCTGCGCTTCCAATTCGGGCCGCCGCTGCGGTGGCCGATCTTCTCCGGTGGTCGCATCAGGGCCCAAATCCGGGCAGCGGATGCTCGCGCCGATGCGGCCATGGTCCGCTACGAACGTGCGGTTCTGGGCGCGCTGTCCGACAGCGAGACAGCAATCAATCGGTACACCGCTAACAGCCGTATAAGAGTAGAGCGCAATGAAGCGCGGGCAGCGGCCGCTGATGCGGTAAGATTGGCCAGACAAAGATATCTGGCGGGTGAGGATGATCTCATTGTGCTTTTGCAGGCACAGATGTCGTTCACCGCCGCCGACCGCCTGAACATCCAAGCCTTGGCTGTGGAACTGCAACAATTGACTGCGCTTTACAAGGCGCTGGGCGAGGGCTGGGAAACCCTCGACGATGCGATTCCGGGATGATTTGCCCTGCGACGGAGCGCCTCGAGCTTATGAACGACAGGAATGGGACGGCAAACCGGATGGTCCAGGCGCAAGCGGACCGATGGCAACTTTCCTTCTTCCGCCGCCAACGGCGGACGATCCGGACTGTCCCAAATGCCGATCTTCGGCAATACGCTGCGGCGTCAACCTAAGCGCCTGCTTCTAGCAATGCCCATTAGAAAGTTGAACGGCGTGGATTGGATGCGTTGCCGATGGCCTGCTTCTTGAACTGTAAATGGCAACTTCCGTCGCAAACAGCCGTTCGGAGATCGACGAGGGAATGACCGGCACTGGTCGGCAGGTGCCGTCGCTGAGTGACGGACTGGAAGGCGGCTATTCGTCTCTCGCTGCCCAGAACCCGCCATTCCGCAAATGGCCCTAATCAGATCCGAGTCCCATGCCCACGTCGTGCGCACGTGATCATGAGTATTTGGGCCTGGGCTTTCGGCTTAAGGCCTCGGGCCAGCCTTCCCCTTGGCAACCCAGTCAAAGATGGCACAAGACTTGGCATAGGCCGAGTCGTACACCGCATCGCGCTCTACGAAGAAATTGAAATAGCCCGCCGGGGTTTCCGGTTCCACCTCTATGAGGTCGACATATTTATAGTCGGGGTCGCTGACTTTCCCCTTCGCGACGAGGGCGTTGATACGCTTCATCGCGTCCGATTCCGCCTTGTAGCCGACGGAAAACCACATTTCGGTGTTCCAGTCCTGCACGTCGAAATAGCTCTTGGGGAGGTCCGGTCGGCACCAGCCGTTGGCAAGCGGGCGACAGACATAGACGCGGTCGAACCCGTGCAGTTCCGAGAGGATACAAGAGCGGTGATAGGCGCCGTCTATCCCCTCCTTCGGGTAGCCCTCGAAGCCGTAGAGCGTGAGCCACAGTGCAGCCTCTATCGCCCCTGACGTGATGGGGAGGAGGGGCTTCTCCTGTCCCGCCGGCTTGTCGAAATGCGTGTCGGCGCTCTTCTGGTCCGGCAGGACGTCGAGATGGGTCTTCGGATGCATCAGCGCGCGGGCAGCGTCATTGCCGAACAGCGCGCCCTCGCCCGTCACGGGATCGTAGCTGTTGAAAATCACACCGATGGGGTGCTTGTTGAAGGTGTCGCGCAACGCAGCGATGGTTTCGGCTGTGCGGGTGGGCTTGTAGATCTGTGCGGGCAGAAAGCGGTCAGCATAGAAGTCGACGTCGAAACCGAGCCATGGCGGCTGGACAAGGCGCTTCACGGCCTCCGCCCAGGCTGGTTCGAACACATTGGGATAGCCGAACAGCAGAATCTTGAGCTGGGCAAGTGGGTTGTTCTCGATCTTTGGATCGATCAGATGCGCCTTGAGCTCGCTTTCCTCGTCCAGATAAGCCGCCAGGACTGCGATCTGGCCGCTGGTAGCCGTGATGAGGTCGGGTACGATACCCTTGTCGCGCGCTGCCGCCAGGAAACCGGCACCATGGGCGTTAAAGCCGCCCAGGCCGGCGAGTGCGAATGCAAGATTTGTCTCTGCCATCGGACTGCTCCCATAAGACGGCGTCACGCACCATGCGGCGCGAGCAGCAGCGAGTCTGCAACTAGGATTATCCCAAATTTTGTTGCAGTGCAAAATAGCACATGCTGGCTTCCCGAGAATCCAACTTCCGCATTTGACGATATGCTCGCATAGGCATCTTCGGTTTGCGATCGGAACCGGCGTGGCCAGCTTAACGACTGGCAGCTTTTGGCCGGTACATCTGAGCCGCTCAGCGACTGCTTTGGCGGCGCTTCTGCCCGGATGCTCAGCCATGCCGACGACAGGTTTCGGCATGAGCGGACATACTAGCGCCTGCTGCAGAAAGACGTGAATTGGTCGGCAGGGGCCTTCGCAGGTCGGGGCTGCCGCGTTCTCCAGAAGGCCGCTATGGCCGTTGGAGAATGATCATGGAAAAGTGTGAAACGGAAATCGCTGCCATCAAGCGTCCGGTCTGGAACGCGGGGAGAACCGTCGGGGCGAAACGAGCTCTGAAGCCCAAGCAAATCTGGGAGATCCGCTTCTATCTCAATCAGCGACGCCGCTTGCGAGATCGCGCGCTGTTTGACCTCGCGATCGACAGCAAGCTCCGAGGCTGCGACTTGGTTCAGTTGAAAATTGGCGACCTCGTTAGCGGCGGGCAAATCCGAACACGGGCAATCGTGACGCAGCAGAAAACAGGTCGCCCGGTTCAGTTCGAGCTGCTGGCAGACACGCGGGCAAGTCTCCTTGCGTGGCTTGATCGACTAGGCGGCTCCGTCGAGGACTATGTCTTTCCTAGCCGGGTCGACCATCACGGACATCTCAGCACCCGCCAGTACGCCAGGCTTGTCGATGAATGGGTCACAGCGGTGGGCCTAGTGCCTAGTGAGTATGGTACCCACTCGCTGCGGCGGACGAAGGCATCGATCATCTACAGGGCCACCGGCAACCTCCGTGCCGTTCAGATCCTTCTCGGCCATAGCAAGATCGACAATACCGTCCGGTATCTCGGTATTGACGTGGAAGACGCACTTCCTCTCGCTGAGAACACCGAGATTTGAACGCACCGGTTCCCGTGTCCAGTGCAAGCCGGGCACGGGAGCTGGGACTTACGCGCCATTACCGAGCGTGGCGGCGCATGATCGACTCTGTGAAGAGCGGACCTTTAGGCGTTCGCTGGTGCCGTCACTCCGAATGAGCAAGCCTGGCCGCTAGCAGACAGGCAGATTTCGCGAGGACAGCGGCGCAACCTTATTGGGTGTAGGGCCTAATCCAGGGCCATTCAAAGAATCCCGGCTTTGACTGTGTTGATGGTGCGGCATCGATTTTCGGCGCAAGCTTCTCTTACGGCGGCAATGGGCAGGCCGGGTTTGTGCGCGATGCGCAGGACGGTGTTGCGCAAGGCGGCCATGGCTTGAGGGATATTTCCCGAGCGGGCCAGGCTTGCATCTTCGCGCAGGACGACATCCCGGCGCCAATGGAGCGCATTTTCGATGCGCCAGTGGTCGCGCCAAAGAGCGAGAATTTGGTCTGGTGCTGCGCGCTCGCGCGGGATGCTGGTCACGGCATAGGCGATTTCGAGGCTGATCTTGCCGGCTTTTTCACGGTGGCGCTCGATCCGACAGATCTGGGCGGCACCGGGCCAATCGAGATGATCGATGCACTCGCGGCTGATCGACAAGCGTCGGATTTCGATACGACCATAGCCCTTTTCGACGGTCTCGGCGTGCTCGATGAAGCGGAACATCGCCCGCATGTCATTGGCGCCCGACAACATCGCCGACAGCGCCAGCACCAGAACAGATACAAGCGGATATTGCCGCCCCTTGGCGCCTCGCCGATCCGGGATCATCTCCAGAAAATCCCACAAACTCCGGCGCCCAACTCCCGACAATCGATCCGCCACCAACGCTCATCTCCGAAAAACTTCCCTCGGAGACCCTCATGAATCAAAATCCAGCACGCGTCAGCAACCCATCTCAGCTTCTCTGAATCGCCTTGGGGCCTAATCCGGCTGCGCTTCACAGCGTGTTCCTTTTTTGCTATGCTCCACCCCGTGGGAGGCCCAGTAGGGGGAGATCGCACCTTGCGCAGGACACTCCGACTGGCAGCGCCTTGCTTGGCGCTTTTGAGCATCATAGTCTCGCCTCTCGCCGCAGCAGATGACAAAATCGATCCCGCCGTCACCCGCGACGCACTCCGCACGGTCGCCGATGACTATGCCGCGCAGACATTCGGCTTTGACGAGACGCGGCTCAGCGCGATCCACAAGGGCTGGATCTTTCCGCCGCGTTGCAGCTCGCTCAAATATCCAACCCTCGAAGTCGGTACTGGCGAGGCGGCCCATGGCGCCTCGCAAGCCATGGCCGATCAGATCTACTCGGCCGTCAACGCGGCCTATGTGAAGCAGAATCTGATCCGCATGGGCATCGACGAGAAGCGCGCCCAGGAGTGGACCGACGCCTATTTCGCGGACCTTGAAGCGGCGCGGCCACCGGAACCGGCGCCTCCGTCAAGCGTGTCGGCGGCAGAGATGCGTGCGCGCGCGGCCCTGCGGCCGGACAGGCCAATCGGCCCGCAGATCGAGGCCGCGCGCGTCGCGCGCGGTCCGCGGCTGGCCGGCGCGGCCCAGGCGGCGGCGGCGCCCCCCGCCCAGCGGCAAGTCCCGATCAACCGCTTCGCGGCCATGGTATCGCTAAAAGATCGCTTGGCATTGCGGACATCGGCGCAGATCCGGACCCGTCCCGACGGACAGGACAGTCCCGCCGCCCGCTTGGCGCATACGATCAACGCGGCCCCGCTCAAGCCCGACGGCTTTCCCGCGATCATCGACACGATGACCGGAGGCTGCATGATGCAACGGTCCATCGCCCAGGAAACGCCGCATCTGCTGAAGCTTCAGCCAGACACGGGGAGCGTATTCGTCATCCCCAGCTTCTCGTTCAGCCTGTGCGCGTTGAAGACGCCCGATCCCTATGACCGCGACAAGTGTGGAGAATGGACCGACGTGAGCAACGACCCGACACCCTTGCTGGGTCGCTATCAGATATCCGCTGAATGGCCCGATGGCGGGCTCAATCGGGCGCGGCGCAACTTCATATACCACCCTGGCATCTCGGTCTGGGAGATCGACTTGAAGCCGCGGCCGGTGCCCTGATCGATGGATGGATATCTCAAGGATATCGCCAAGACCCTCGGTTTTGCGGCCGGCGTCGCCGCATTGCCGCTCATCGTCGCCTTCGCGAAGCTTCAGCCGCCCTGGCCGCCCGCGATCGAATATGTGAGCTCGGTCTTCGTGCTGATGGCGGCGCTCGTAATGTGGGAATGGGGCCGCAAGGCAAAGCGGGCTATCCGGCGCCGCTTCATCCTCGCCGGCATGGTGCTGACTGTAATCGGGATCGGCGCCTATCTGCCGCTCTATTCGATGTACGTGCAGGCCGAGCCCAGTACCGGCGAGCGCGTCATCAAGGGAGCGGTATGCACGCCTGACGCATTGCTCATATTTCCCCGCCAATGCCCGCAATTGCCGAGCGAGGCACTTCCCGCTGCCGAATGGGACGCAACGCGGCTCTGGACGCAGGATTCGATCCTCGAGGTGCGGATGATGCTTGTCGCGGCCTGGCTCTGCTTCACCGCCGGTCTGGTGGCCTTCGTGGGCGCCGTGGTCGCGGGCCGCCCGACGATAAAGAAGGCGGTGCCAGGCGCCCGTCCCTAGCGGGAGAGCCCCAAAGCGGTCGACCACGCCAGACTGAATCTGCACACGAACCTTCAGCCGTTTTCAGGACCAGGGATTCGGCCGTTTGACGGCGACCATTGGGCGCGTTGCTGCCCAGCGGCTCGACAGTGGACGAATGGCAGGTTTCGGCAGGAGCGGCCATCCACGCGCTGGGCCTCGAGCGGCTTGAATTGGGTCGCAAGCAGCCGATACGCACCGTCGCGGCGATGCGTTGGAACGATGCCTCCAATAAGGATAACACGCGGCCTTGTTATTCTCCCTAGTTTGTAATCCAGGTCTGAGCCGCGTCGATGGCTAGGCGAGCATGCTCACCAGTCCAACCTCACATACGGTCGCTGCTCATGGCAGCTGCACCAACTCCCCGAATCCGTCGGGCAGGCGCAGGAGAACGAGACCATTCTTCGCGGGCGGTATTTCAAGGCAGCGGGGGTGTCGGTTCGTTCACCGGGATCCGCCGGCGACGTCGCCGACGAAACTGAAAACGGGTAAGCGATTAGACGTGCTTGAGGATGGCACCCTCAATGATGGCGCCATGGCGTGCGAACTTCCAAAGGGCGATGAGCAGTTTTCTTGCCCGCGCGATGATGCTCAACTTTTTGCGACGACCTCCATCGAGTTTCACGCGAGCGTGAAACCAGCGCGAGAGCGCAGAGTCCGGCTGATGCAAGAGCCAGAATCAGGAGAGTTGCACCATTGTCAATCGAAGTCGGGGATTTCCGGACTTCGATATGCCCTGCTCGGTATTGATGGAGCCGCTTTGCCACGGCGAAGGCGACGGCCCGGCGTATGACGCCAATTGCCGACGATTGTCGAAGTGACGATATAGACCCTCTGACCAGAGCACCTCCGCAAAATCGGGACCGACACCGCGCAGTGCCATAAGCTGGGCGGGACATGCCGGTGACTGATCCTCGGTTGGTCGTTGCGCGACAAGGCTGTCACGGACCTTTTCGACCTTCTTCATCTGGGCGAGGATCAGCTGATCCGGTCGAGAATCCTGTCAGCCGCGGCTCGAAGATGTTCGCCGATGGCTCGACCGTCACCAGTGACGAGCTCTGCAAACCGCTCCCGACGATCGGCCTTGAGAGGCTCGTAGTCGGAGATTCCTTGACTGAAGAGCAAACCTTTCAAGCGAATGACCAGCGAAACGCGTTCTTGGACGAGAGCCTTGCGTTCCCGGCTGTTGCGGCGCCGATCTTCCCCGTCCGGTGTCGGTACGACAACCATCGAGCAGACCCCGGGGGTCGCCGCGCTTGTATGCAAGCAACATCCGCAGCAGCGTCCCACCATCGAGCCGATCGGTCTTTGCCCGGCGTCGCCGCCGCGATGTCGCGATCGAAGCTGGATCGACCGCGTGGCTCCCAATGCCTTCGCGGTCGAGAACGCGGTGGATCCAAAATCCGTTGAGCCCTGCCTCCTGGATCGACACGAACGGGAACGCCCGACCGGTTCGCGCCTCTGCTTTGATTTGATCGCGTCGAGCCGATCAAGAAGCCCGCTGACATCCCCAGCGGTCATCACGTGCTTCGACATCCGCTCGCCACTACCCGGCGACAAAGACGTGATCAGCCATTTCGACCGACTAAGCTCCATCGAAAAGAAGATCGCTGGATCGTCCTCTGAATTGGCGCGTCGCTGAATACATCGATAAGATCCATGGAGGCCTCCAGTCTTAGCGCCGACGTTCGGGACGAACGTCGGCTTGCGGTCATCATAGTCGAGCATTTGCGGTCATCGCTGCGCGATGGCGTTGTTTGAATCTTGGCCTCAGGTCGGGGGTGGGCGGTGCTTCCCGCTAGGCCCGCTTCGACGTGCCGCAACGTTCGCTTTGCTCACGTCCTCCTCTTCGTTTCGGCCCCTTCGGGTGCGGCCCGCCGCGCGCAGCGGGCCTTTTCGGTCGCACCTGCCGCCCACCCCCGACCGGGGCCAGGAACGCGCGATTTGGTTTCGTGTGTGGTCCGGTCTGGCCTCCTCCCATGGGGTCTTCCGGGGAGGCCATGGTGGTTTTGGGGCGGTTTGAGGAGGTGAACGATGCGTGCTTCCACCAGCGTCCGCGCGCGCGGCAAGGGCCGGAATTCCCCGACGTCCAGCGCCGGAAGCCCAACCCCGACCGAGGCCCGGACCAAATCCGAAACGGCCCGCGCCAGCCTCTACGACGAGGTGACGGGGCGGATCATCGCCGAGCTTGAGGCAGGCCGCTTTCCGTGGGTGCAGCCTTGGGGGCGGCCCGATGGCGATGGCGGCGCGATCGGCCCCGGCCTCCCGCGCAACGCGCTCACCGCGCGGCGCTATTCCGGCGTGAACATCCTGATCCTGTGGGGCGCGGTGATCGAGCATGGCTATCCCTCGCAGGGCTGGCTGACCTTCAAACAGGCGCTGGAGGCAGGCGGCGCGGTCAGGAAGGGCGAGCGCGGCACGACCGTCGTCTATACCGACCGCTTCACCCCCGAGGCCGAGAAGGCGCGCGCCATCGAAACCGGCAGCGACGCCAAGACCATTCGCTTCCTGAAACGCTTCACCGTGTTCAACGTCGCGCAGTGCGAGGGGCTGCGCCCCGGTCTCGCGCCTGATCCCGTCCCCTTGCCCGAGCGTCAGATCGTGCCCGTCGCCGAGGAAGTGATCGCGGCGAGCGGCATCGAGTTCCGCGTCGGCGGCAACCGCGCCTTCTATGTGCCCGCGCGGGACTATGTGCAGGTGCCGCCGCAACCGGCCTTCTTCGAGCAGATCAACTATTACCGGACCTGCCTGCACGAACTTTGTCACGGCAGTGGCCACAAGTCGCGACTGGGCCGGAACCTCGCGGGCAGCTTCGGATCGAAGGATTATGCCCGCGAGGAATTGATTGCCGAAATGGGTTCGGCCTTTCTCTGCGCCGCCCTCGGCATCGCCCCGACCGTCCGCCACGCCGATTATCTCGGCAGTTGGCTGGACGTGCTGCGGGAGGATAACCGCGCGATCTTCCGCGCGACGAGCGCCGCCAGCAAGGCCGCCGACTGGCTGCTGGCCCGGCACGCCGCAGCCCGAGCCGAGGCTGCCCAAGACGGTACTGGCGAACGGAGGGCGGCATGATCCTGCTCACCCCCGAGCTTCACGCCGCGCTGCGCGTCAACGCCGACCGCTCCGCCGAGATCCATCATGATCCCGCGCCCGTGGTCAAATTCTTCAACCCGCTGGGCGCGGCGACATGGCTTGCGACCGAGCTTTACGACGATGGCGACACGCTGTTCGGGCTGGCCGACCTCGGTTTCGGCTGTCCCGAACTTGGCTGTTTCAGCCTGTCCGAACTGGCGAGCATCCGCCTGTCCTTCGGACTCGGCATCGAGCGCGACATCGGCTTTTCGACGAGCGTCAGCCTGTCGGTCTGGGCCGACACCGCGCGTCGGGCCGGTTCGGTCAGCCAAGCCCAATCGATCATCTGGCGCATCGAGTCCGCGCCGGTCCCCGAGCTTCCGACCGATCCCAAGCATGGGAAAGGCGGATGATGCGCGGCGCGTAACGCCGCTTTGTAAGCCGGTCCGCCTACCCGGAAAGATCGACGGACCGGCACTCACAAGGAGTAGTCCGATGAAACTCGATTTTATCCCGCTCGACAAGCTGGTCGTGAGCAAGGCCAACATGCGCTATGGCAAAAAGGCCCCGGACGTGTCCGACATCCTGCCGACCGTGCGCAGCCGTGGCGTCATCCAGCCGGTTATCGTCCGCCCGAACTGCGCGCCCGATGGGTTCGAAATCGTCGCCGGAAGCCGCCGCTTCCACGCCGCGAAGATCGTCGCCGAGGAACGGCGCTTGGCCGGTGACACTACAACTGAGCCGATGCCCTGTGCGATCCTCGACGACGGCGACGACGCCGCCGCCATCGAGGCGTCGATGATCGAGAATATGGCGCGGCTTGACCCCGACGAGGTGACGCAATGGGAGAATTTCACCCGCCTCGTCCGCGAGGGCCGCAAGGTCGAGGACATCGCCGCGACATTCGGATTGCCTGACCTCACCGTCAAACGGGTGCTGGCGCTGGGCAATCTGCTCCCCGCGATCCGCGACCTCTACCGCAAGGAACGGATCGACGCGGCGACCGTGCGCCATCTGACGATGGCGTCCAAGAGCCAGCAAAAGGCATGGCTGGCGCTGGCCGACGACGAGAATGCCTATCTGCCGACCGGCCACCAGTTGAAGGCATGGCTGTTCGGCGGGCAGTCGATCCCGGTGAAACATGCGCTGTTCGACGTGGAGGCAAGCGGCCTTGCGACCATCGCCGACCTGTTCGGCGAGGACCGTTATGTCGCCGATGCCGATGCCTTCTGGACGGCGCAGAATGCTGAAATCGAGGTACGCCGTGCCGCCTATGTCGAACAGGGCTGGGCCGACGCGATCATCGTGCCGCCGTCCGATCATTTCTCGACATGGGAATATGAGAAGGCGGGCAAGCGCAAGGGAGGGCGCGTCTATATCGACGTGCGCGCCACCGGCGAGGTGATTATCCACGAAGGCTATGTGTCCGGCAAGGAAGCCCGCCGGATCGCCAAGGCCGAGGGATCGGAGAACGGGACCCGCCAGAAAGCGGCGCGGCCCGAGGTGACATCGACCATGCAGACCTATGTCGACCTGCATCGCCACGCCGCCGTCCGCGCCGCGCTGACCGGCCATCCGGCCATCGCGCTACGCTTGATGGTGGCCCATGCCATCGGCGGTTCGCACCTCTGGCGCGTCACGCCCGAGCCGCAATCCACTCGCAACGACGAGGTGCGCGACAGCCTCGACAACAGCAAGGCCGAGGCAGATTTCGACGAGCGCCGCCGCGCGGTGCTGGCGGTTCTCGGCTTCTCCGCCGAGGAACCGAACGTGACCGGGGGCAATGGCGACGACTATGGCGTCGTCGGCATCTTCCAGCGGCTGCTCGACCTTCCCGATGCGGTGGTGCTGGAGGTGATCGCCATCGTCATGGGCGAAACCTTGGCGTCGGGCAGCGCCGCCGTCGAGGCGGTGGGCATGGAGATCGGCGTCGATATGGCCCGCTGCTGGCGGGCCGACGATGCCTTTTTCTCGGCTGTCCGCGACCGGGAAGTGCTGACCCGGATCGTCGCCGAGGTGGCGGGCGAAACCGTCGCCAGCGCCAATGCGGGCGAGAAGACCAAGACCCTGAAACGCATCGTCCGCGATCATCTCGACGGCACCAACGGTCGCGACCGGCGCGAGAATTGGGTGCCGCGCTGGATGGCATTCCCGCCCGCCGCCTATACGGCGCGCGGCGGTGTCGGCACCGTCGCGGCCCATGCCAAAGCGCTGGCGGCGCGCGAAATCGAGCGGCTCCGCCCAAGCGACGACGAGCCAGCTTCGGGTCGGTCATGCCCCCGGCATGACCTGAACAGCATGGGGTGCTGTTCACCCGAAACTCCGACCGCACCCGGCGCGGTAATGGCCCTGCCGGACTTCGACGACGAGGGCGAGGCCGACCGCCTTGCCGCTTGATCGATGAAAGCCGGGCGGCACCATGCCGCCCGGCCGATTTGCGCTCGGACCCTCAAATCCGGCCGCGCGCCCTCGCCCTGACGGGCTCGGGCGCGCGGGATTGGATTGTGATTGCCACCATGCCGGCGCCGGCCCACGGAAGACAAAAGGGGGCTGCGATGACGATACTTGATGATGTCGAGCGGTTTGTCTCCCGGCTCTCGCCCGAGCCGGTTTGCGACGACTGCATCACCGAAAAGCTGGGGCTATCGATCCGCCAGCATGCCAATCACAAGACGCGAGAGCTTGCCGGATCGAACGGATTCGAGCGGCGGAAGGATCCCTGCAGCCTGTGCGGCGTCACCAAGCTGGTGATTCGCCGACGCTGATCCATCCGTCTGCCGAACTCAACGCCGGGCACGAGCGCACCAATCCGGCTTGCGCTGCCAGCGTGGCCACCAGCGCGCGGCGCCGGTCGCCACCAGTACGGAAGCGACATCGCGACCGGCCAGCCTCACCCGCGCGACCGTGCGATTATAGCTGCGCCCGACCCGAATGACGGTGACGGTCCGGCCATCGAGCAGTGCCCGGGCACGCGCGGTCGCGGATCGTCCGAGCGCGATCTCGGTCCTGCATTTTGCCTGTCGCGCATGTGTTTCCGGCGCGTCGATCCCGGCGATGCGGATGCGCTCGCCGCTCTCCAGGCGGAAGGTATCGCCGTCGATCACATAGCCGACGCGCCCCTGGTCGGGCGGCGCGGCGCCGATCAGCAGAAGCGCGGCGCAGCTCGTCAACAGGCGGATGGCGATCGTCAACATGGCGCTCGCCTCTAACGCCTTTCTCGCCGGACCCGAAACCCTGTCCTGTCGTCACCGGCCATGCCGGAAGCGAAATCTGCGGCCTCGCCCTGCGTGCCCTGGACGGCTGACCCGATGGCGCGGTGGCGCGGCTGCGCTGTCCCTTCCTGATCCTTCGCTGGGGATGCACCGGCGGCATCGTCGTCATCGTTGCTGCCGTGTCCCGCACCGTTTCCGGCTCCTCGGGCGCATGACCTGGGACGGCCGCAGTCCCGCGAAACCATCGCAGCGCGGCTTATTTCCCCGCCCGCGCCCACCCCACGCGGCGGGCCGCGTGGGGACCCCGAGCCTGCGGGCTCCTCGCGGTCGCTGCACTTCAAATAAGCCTTTGGCTCCGGTCCTCCGCTTCGCTCCGGCCTGCCGGTTCGCGGGCCTGCCGTGACCGTCCCTCCGGTCCGCCCATCGCCCGGAAACGGTTCGGGGCGACTTTTCAGGAGACGAACAATGCCAGCCATCGGTTATGTCACCCGCGACGGAGAAGGCTTCAAGGGCCAGCTCAGGACGCTCTCGATCCGCACCGACATCGAGATCATTCCCAACGCCCGCAAGTCCGGCGACACCCAGCCCGACTATCGCGTGTCGGCAGCGGGCGTCGAGGTCGGGGCCGGATGGGTCCGGCGCGGCGAAATGAGCGGCAAGGACTATGTGTCGCTGTCGCTCGCCGCCCCCGAATTCGGCCCGCGCCGGCTCTACGCCAATCTCGGCCGTGCCGCCGGGCAGGATGATGACGACGCCTTCGCGATCATCTGGAACCCGGCGGATTGAGCGAACCGCCCCGCGTCCGCCAAGGGCGCGGGGCATGAAGCGGTGCGCCGGATTTGCCATAGCTCGCGAGGGACTCTGCAGGCGGGGGCGTCTGCACCGTCCGCTTTCCGTTGCACGGACGAAAGCCCGTGCCACCCGGTTCAACCCACACCGCTTTATACGAAATCGAGCCTCAAGAGCCCGGCCGACTGAGCTCGGCGGCCCCGCGTCCCGCAAGGGCGCGGGGCATCGCCAACGGCCCGAAACGAAGGGGGTCGGAATCGCATGGGTCGATTTGCGACCCTGCCGAAGACGGCCGGATCGATCCAATCCGCGCTCATCAGCCGGGCACGATGCACCGGCCCAGATGGACTGGAATCATGGACGACACCGCCGAACGTGCGCAGGCCGCGCGCGAGACCTGCCCCTTCCTCACCGCCAAGCAGGCAGCCTTTCATCTCGGCCTCGCCTACTCGACGCTGAAGCGCCTGCGCCAGACGGGAACGGGTCCAAAATGCCGACTGCATGGCCGCACCTGGCGCTACCATATCGACGATATCGAGGCGTGGTCCGCGGCCCGCGCGCGCGGAGGCGACCGTGGTTGAGCGCCGCGATCTGCCGCTCTTCGCCTGGGGCAACGCGCTGCGTGCCGCCCGCGCACGCCGAGCAAAGCTGCGCCGCCGCGCCGCGTTGCTCGGCGTCGGTATCGGCTGCCTCGGCGCCACGATCGCGCTGCCACCTCTGCCCCGCCTGGTCTGGAATGCGAGCGCCAGCGCGCCGATCGGCCTCTATTCCGTCTCGCCCGGTGCGCTGCTCAAACGCGGCGACATGGTGATCGCCTGGCCACCGGCCGAAGCGCGGCACTTGGCCGCGAGCCGCCACTACCTGCCCAGCAACGTGCCGCTGGTGAAGCGCGTCGCCGGCATTGCCGGGGACACGATCTGCGCGGTGGATCGCATGGTGACGGTGAACGGCCGACCGGTTGCGATGCGCCGTGCCGCCGATTCGGAAGGCCGCGATCTGCCCGCGTGGCAGGGGTGTATCCGGCTCGGACCGGGCATGGTCTTCCTGCTCATGACCGAGACCCCGGACTCGTTCGACGGGCGCTATTTCGGGCCGACACTGGTGCAGGATGTGATCGGCAAGGCGACCCTGCTGTGGCTGCGTTGAAACCGCTCGCGCTCGCCGTCGCGCTGCTGATTGCGCGCCCCGCCGCTGCCGATCCTGTCGATCGCTGGCGGGCGGAGATTGGGGAGGCGTCCGCGCGGTTCGGCGTACCGGTGGCCTGGATCGAGCGGGTGATGCGCGCCGAAAGCGGTGGTCATACCATGCTTGACGGGCGACCAATCACATCCCACGCGGGCGCGATGGGGCTAATGCAGCTGATGCCGGCGACATGGATGGCAATGCGAGCGGCGCACGGACTTGGGCGCAATCCCCATGATCCGCACGACAATATTCTCGCAGGCACAGCCTATCTGCGCGCGATGTATGACCGCTTCGGCTATCCCGGACTCTTCGCCGCCTATAATGCCGGTCCCGGCCGTTATGCCGCCCATCTGGCAACGGGCCGCGCGCTGCCGACCGAGACGCGCGCCTATCTCGCGCAGGTGTCGGGCACACCTTGGGTGTCGTTGCCATCCCTTCCGCAGCGGCCGCCACCGGCATTGTTCGTCGCGCTTCGGACCAGCAACACATCGGCCGATCCGTCGCCATCGCGCGTTTCGGATGAACCGCACGATACCCTGTTCGCGGTTCGAGCACCCCGCTGACCTGGCATATCCGGCAGCCTCAAACAGTGCCGGTTGAGAGGGCACGGCGCGACGGCAGACGTTGGAGGGGCTCGTCTCGGCAAGGCCCAGGGCCGAGGGCGTTCGACACGAGGCGTTCTCAGAAGAGTCCAGCGTGGACGACTAATTTCGCTGAGATTCCAACCGCCTGCTAGGTTCTAGCGGCGGCGATATGCCTTTGCGAATTCACCAGGCGTTAGACCGAACGCGCGATGGAAGCGGCGCGTGAAGTGGCTCTGGTCCACGAAGCCGGTAGCTAGCGCCACCTGCGCCAAACCTAGGTTCTCTTGCACGATCATGCCACGCGCGCGGTCTAACCGAATATTTTCGAGATATTCCATGGCAGTCATACCCATGCTGGCCTTGAACATGCGCGTGAAGTGGAATCGGCTGACCCCCGCCGCGTCGGCAAGATCCTGAAGCGAAATGCGGTCTCGCCAGCGATCGCCAATATGGTTCATCACTTGCCGCAGGGCGGATTGTGACAGACCACCTGAGGGAAACGGCACGATCGCGCGACCGGCATGATTCTCCACCAGATGCCCGACAATAGCCAGCGACAGAGATTGCCAGCGAAGCAATTTGGCAGGGCCGTCAGGCACATGCAGTTCGTGAAAGATCAATTGGAAATAATGCTCGAGTGCCTGACTACGGCCGCCGAAGAGGTTGGGCAAATCCAATGCGAGACCGGACCTCTGATGCACTTCGGTCACGAGGGCAGGTGCAATGCGCAGGAGCAGGATCGCGCCAGGCTGAGTCCAGGACCAGTGTGAGTCCATGCCGCGGGGATGAACTGTGACGTTGCCGAACTCCACTTCCCGCTCGTCGACTTCACCTCCGCGTCGCTGCGTCAGGCGGGAGCGACCCGCAACACGCATTCCCACAATGTCGTGATCGGTCGCGAGCGACATGGCCTCACCCGGCTCGTGCCACCAATGCAGGTCGGCGACAATTCCTCCCCACCCACGCGAACGGTTGCTGAGGTCTGGTGCGTGGTTAAGGCGCGCATTCTCCACGTTTGACATATCTTCCAATCGTCTTAGCCGGCCTCACGATCATCGCAACCTCTTGCAGGAACGCGGTCTGTAGAATGCCGCTTCTGGGAACCGGCGGCAAGAAATAGATACCCGATCGCCAACAGCACTTTGAGGATATCCCAGGTCATGAAACCGCCAGTTCTATGAACATTGAGATCATATGAGCCCTCATCTGTCTGGATGGTGACCTCACCGCTTCGCCAAAGTGTATCAACGGCAACGTCATGCGCAATGGCGTACCAACAATGGGCAATATCATACTATAATTGAGGTGCTGCCGCGATAGAAAAAGTGATGCTCGCGAGGTCGCCGATGACAAGTCTCATTAAGGTAAATGGTCAGGAACACAGCATCGATGTAGAGGATGACACGCCTCTGCTGTGGGTGATCCGCGATATTATCGGTCTGACAGGCACAAAATTCGGATGCGGCGTCGCGATGTGCGGCGCCTGCACTGTTCATGTCGCTGGCATGGCGAAACGGTCTTGCATCACGCCGATCAGCGATGTCGGTGCTAGCGAAGTTACAACGATCGAAACCCTTGGTGACGGTGCCCTCGGTCAGTCGTTGCAGAAGGCATGGCTGAACCTTGAGGTCGTGCAGTGCGGATACTGCCAGTCGGGCCAGCTTATGCAGGCGGCAGCGCTGCTGGCTGCCACGCCGGAACCGAGCGACACCGATATCGACGAGGTTATGGCGGGCAACATCTGTCGTTGCGGCACTTATCCACGCATCCGGGAAGCCATCAAGCGAGCTGCGGCCGACATCGCCTTAGCATCCAGGAAGGCTACATAATGGAGAGCGTTGTTGTGGGCGGGGACGTCAGTCGCCGCAACTTCCTTCTGGGCTCAACCGCTGCAGCCGGGGCACTTGTTGTCGGTTTTGCTATTCCCTCTGCAGCTGCGGCCGGTGCGACGCTCGCTCCAAATGCCTTTATCACCATCGATGGATCGGGAGCGATTTCGCTTGTCGTCCCCTATGCCGAAATGGGCCAAGGTGCGCTGACCGCCATCGCGATGCTGGTGGCTGAGGAACTTGAGGTAGAGGTCGGCGAAATTGCGGTCGAGCTGGCTGCGGGCGACGACAAGATCTACGGCCACCCGCTGTTCGGCGACCAGATCACCGGCGGCTCGGCATCGATCCGTGGCGGATGGAAGCAGATGCGCACAGCCGGCGCGACCACGCGTACGATGCTGGTTCAAGCGGCGGCGAAGCAATGGAAGGTCAAGCCTTCCGCGTGCCGCGCAGAAAAGGGCGAAGTCATCCACGAGGCTACCGGACGCCGGGCGTCCTATGCGTCTTTGGTGGACGTGGCGCGAACGCTCCACGTTCCGAGTGACGTTGCACTCAAGACCAGCAATTTCCGTGTGATCGGCAAGCCGGCCCGTCGGCTCGACACGCCCGCCAAAGTTAATGGCACAGCCCAGTTCGGGATCGATGTCCGCCTGCCCGGGATGCTTTACGCGGCGGTGCTTAACTGCCCGGTCATCGGGGGCAAGTTATCAGCAGTGGATGAAGCGCCTGCGCTGGCGGTAAAGGGCGTTCGACGTGTGGTGCGCTTGGCCGATGCGGTCGCAGTTATCGCTGATCACACGGCTGCCGCGCGCAAGGGGCTGGCGACGCTTAATCCGACATGGATCGGCGGCGAAGCCTTGGCGACAGCCGACATCGTGGCCGCCTTCGATCAGGCGTTGGAGACCAACGGCGCGGTTGCAGAGCGCAAAGGCGATGTAAAGGCCGCGCTGTCGAGCGCCGCTTCCACCGTGGAGATGGTTTACCGATTGCCGATGCTGGCACACGCCGCGATGGAACCACTTAATTGCACAGTGTCAGTTACCGCGACCGGGTGCGAGGTCTGGGTTGGCAGCCAGGTGCCCGGCCATGCGCGCAAGGCGGCAGCCGAAGCGGCGGGCCTGCCTGTCGAGAAGGTCAAGGTAAACAGCTTTCTGATCGGTGGTGGGTTCGGCCGTCGGCTGGAAACCGACTGGGTGTCGCAAGCGGTGCTGATCGGCCGGCAGGTCGGTGCGCCGGTCAAGGTTCTGTGGGGCCGTGATCAGGACATTCGGCATGACGCGTTTCGCTATCACAATCACAGCCGAGTGCGCGTGGGTCTGGACGCCAGCGGCATGCCGGTGAGCTGGGAGCATCGCCTGGTCGGACCCGGCGTCATGTTCCGGTTTCTTCCCGCGTTCACCAAGGACGGCGTCGATCTCGACATCATCGATGATGCCGCGAGCCCCTATGCAATCCCCAACGTACTGGTAGATTATGTCCGCAAGGAGCCACCGCCTGGCCTGCTTGTCGGTAACTGGCGGGGCGTGGGCGCGACCCGCAACGCAGTAATCGTCGAAGGGGTTATCGAGGAGCTGGCGCGCCGCGCGAAGCGCGATGCGGTTGCATATCGCCGTGCGCTCCTCGATCCAAAGTCGCGTTTGGCGCTGGCGATGGAGCGCGTGGTTACCGAATCCGGTTGGAGTAAGCCTAAGGCCCCCGGCGTCGGGCGGGGCCTCGGTATCGTCAGCGCTTTTGGCAGCCATGTTGCCATGGTCGCGGAAGTACGGATGGAGGCGGGCAAAGCCCGCATACTGTCCATCACCTGTGCAGTAGACACCGGTCGAGTCGTTCATCCCGACCTTGTTCGCCAGCAGATTGAGGGCGGGATCATATTTGGTCTCAGCGCTGTGCTCTACGGGCAGGTGACAGTGGATCAAGGCCGGATCGTGCAGTCCAACTTTCACGACTACCGCGTCGCGCGCATCAACGAAATTCCGGCCATCAAAGTGATCATCATGGACAATGCTGAAGAGCCCGGCGGCGTGGGCGAACCGGGAACGGCCCTTGTCGCGCCTGCCATACTAAACGCCATCGCTGATGCAGGCGGCCCGCGCGTCACCACTCTGCCGTTGGACGCAGCCATGGTCTATTCGGCATGATCTGGCGACCCGTTCTTTCGCGCAGTCAGTTGGCCCTTGCTTCGTCTGCGCTCTTACTGGCCGGCATCGCAGTAGCGGGCGGAGCGCAGAAGCCGATGGGCGATGCTGCGCGCCAGGGCAACGATCTGCGCGATGTGGCCAGTTTCAACAGTATCACCGACAAGAAAGAGCGCTCTGTCGCCCTATTCTCCGAAGCGGGCAAGGTCATCACGGGCCCCCGCTGCATGAACTGCCATCCTGCCACGCGGCGGCCGACGCAGGGGGACGATCTGCATCCGCACAACCCCCCGATGTTTGCGCACGAAGGCATGGGGCCGGCGGGATTGCCATGTACGACCTGTCATGGAGCCGCCAATGTCGCGACGGGCGATCCGAACGTACGCAGCATACCGGGAGATCCGCACTGGGCGCTCGCGCCTGAAAGCATGGCTTGGCAGGGTAAGACGCTTGGCCAGATCTGCCAGCAAATCAAGGATCGCGATCGCAATGGCGGCCGTAGTCTAGAAGCCATACGCGAGCACATGGCTGAAGATCATCTGGTTGGCTGGGCTTGGCGGCCAGGGCCGGGGCGCAAGCCTGCGCCAGGGACGCAGGAAGAGTTTGGCCGCCTCGTCAATGCCTGGATCAAGACGGGCGCGCACTGCCCTGCATAGTGCTTGAGGTCATATTTCTTCTCGACAGGCGTTAGGGCCGTGACCAAGCGGTCAATCCAGACGTGTTCTAGCGTCGTGTGCCAATACCGAACGAGGAGGTTAGACCCTCAACGCTTCGATCACGGCTCGCAGTCCGGCAGACAGATACTTGCGCGCTGGATAGTAGAGATAGAGCCAATCCTCGGGCGCACACCAGCTTGCCAGGCATTCGACCAATTCCCCCCGTTCGATGAACGGGCGCGCACGCTCTTCCCAGACATAGGCGAGCGCCACACCGGCGCGTGCAGCCTCGACCATCAATTCGTGATCGTCGAGGGAAATGGGGCCAGTTGGCTCAAACGCGATGATCTCTCCCGCGCGGCTGAACTCCCATGAGTAAGACGCGCCGCTCGGATAAATGTTGCGGATGCAGACATGATCCTTGAGGTCAGCAGGGGTCTTGGGCACATCGTGCGCCGCGAAATAGGCGGGCGAGCCAACCACGGTCAGCCGCAACCGCGGCTTTATCTTCACGGCGGTCATACCCTCGCGCAAACTCTCGCCAAGCCGGATGCCGGCGTCAAACCCCTCGGCTACGATATCGACCAATCGGTCCGTCGCGACGATCTCCAGTTTGAGATTGGGGTTGGCGGCGACAAGCGGTCCCATAACCGGCCCGAAAACGAAAGGCGCGATCGAATTGGGTGCGTTGATGCGCACCTTGCCAAACGGGGTGTCGCGAAACTGGTTGAGCGCATCAAGAGCCGAGCCAATGTCGCCGAACGCGGGCGAAAGCTGATCCAGCAGCATCGCACCGGCATCCGTCAACGAGACGCTCCGTGTCGTCCGATTCAGAAGGCGAATGCCGACCCGGGCCTCGAGATTGGAGACGGCGTGGCTGATCGCCGAGGCGGTGACACCCCGCTCTTCGCTCGCGCGGCGGAAGCTTCGGTGGCGCGCGACCGCGTCGAAGGCGGCAAGCTCGGACAGATCGGTTGTTCGCATTACTGATTCTTATTCATGGGTGATGAGAAAACTATCGCTCTAATCTTCGCAGTCGGAAAGAGCGAAATTACACCTGCGAGCCGGGGTGGTCCCGGCCACGAAGCTGAAGGAACATCATCATGGCCGATTTCATTCCTCCTGTGCCGAACAGCACCTCACCCTTCGCCGACATGCGCGGACACCATGTCGCGGTCCGCACGCCTGACCTCGCGACCGTCCGCGATTGGTATGTGAACACGCTCGACTTCCGCGTCGTCGCACAGTGGGATTATGCCGACGAGCAGCTCGCCTACATCGCCCCGCCGACCGACGATCATTTCTACATCGAGATCCTTGGCGGTGGTGAACCCAAGCCGCAGGATGTCCGGCCTTACAGTGACCTTGGCGATAGCCTGAACTGGGCCGGCTACCACCACTTCTGCCTGAACGTGACGAGCGTCGATCGCACCGTCGAGACCTTGCGCGAGCGCGGCGTGACCATCGTCACCGAGCCGTTCGAACTTCCCGCGATCAGCCGTCGGCTTGCCTTCTTCGCCGATCCCTTCGGCAATCTGATCGAACTGGCCGAGGTGCTCGCCTGACTTCCCCCACAACCTGACCGGCCGTCCCTCGCGTGAGGGGCGGCTAGCCCTTCTCGCCAAGGAATTACCCATGTCTAACTCCATCATGATCATCGGCGCCGGCCCCGGCATCGGTCAGGCGGTTGCCCGCAAGTTCGGCCACGAAGGCTGGAGCGTCGTGCTGACTGGCCGCAACGCCGACCGGCTCGCCAGCTTGACCGCTGAGCTCACCGCTGAGGGCATCACCGCACATGCGGTCCCTGCCGATGCCACCGATCCCGCATCGGTGCGTGCCGCCGTCGCGAAGGCCGAGGCGCTAACCGGCGGTCTTGCGGCAGTCCACTTCAACGCCGGCGTGGTACGGAACCAGGATTTGTTCTCGATGACCGATGCCGAAATCGTGAGCGATCTTGCGATCGACGTCACTGCAGGGCTGCACACCATCCGGTCAGCGACCGAGCTGTTCGGTTCGCGCGGCGGGACCATCCTCGTCACCGGGGGCGGCCTTGGTGTTCAACCCAGCGCTGATTGGGCCGTGCTCGGCGCGGGCAAGGCCGCGCTGCGCAACATTGTGCAGGGGCTAAGCGGCCCGCTCGCCGAACAGGGTATCCGCATCCGGATCGCAACCGTGGCGACCTTGGTCAGTCCCGGCTCGGATGAAGCCAGCGGGGCCGCTGATGTCTTCTGGACCCTGGCCACCGACGCGCAAGCCTCTTGGGAGGCGGTCTATCCGGCGGCCTGACGCGCGCCTATCTTGCGCAGGTGTCGGACATGCCTTCGGGGCCACCACAATCACTTCCGCAGCAGCCGCCACCAGAATTGTTCGTCGCTCTTCGGACCAGCAACGCTTCCGTAGATTCATCGCCAGCACGCGCGCCAGATGAACCGCCAAATAGTCTGTTCGCGGTCCGCGCACACCGTTGATGCAGCACATCCGGTAGCGTCGAAGGGCGCGGGCCGCGAGGGCATTGCGACCAACGGACGTTGGAGGGGCTCGTCTCGGCAAGGCCCAGCATGACGGGCGCCGAAGCGGCTGTTCAAGGCCGGCGGCCCCTCCAATTTTGCCGCGAGATGGAGCGTGCTTCGCACGCGCTTTTGTTCGTTCCTGCGCAACAAAATCGGTTCCTCCGCCGCCGCTGCGCGGCGCTTCCGGCTTCGCCTCCAGCGGCCCTGACAGCCGCTCCGCCACCCGTCTTCGGAGGTCTGTCCTCAATGAGGAGGATTTCAAGCGAAGGAGGCGATCATGACAATGTTTCAATCCATCGGTGCGGCATCGGACCGCGTGGTGACAACTCTCGTGGCAGGGCTCGAAATCGAGTTTGGACGGGGCGCGGGCGAGGCGCTGGCGCAGCGGTTCCTGGAGGCGGAGGAGAGCGATTTCCTGTGGGATGCGAGGGCGTCGGAGCGTTGGCTCGGGGCGTATGAGAGTATCGACGAAGAGGATTTCGAACTCGATCGGGTGGCGATTATCGGGCGGCTGGATGGCCGCTGGTTCGTCGCGGTGAGCATCGTTGATGGCGATGGCAACGCGCATGGATTGATGGGGCGGCGCAGCTTCAGGACCGAACGCCAGGCACGCGAAGCCTTTGCGACGACGCATTGATCGGGGCATCGGAAACGCCGGGACAGGGTGCCGGACAGGCATCGTGTCCCGGCTCTTTTTTGCCTCGGCTCCGGCGACACGGGCGGGCAGCAGGATGGCGGAAATAGGCGGCAGGAGGAGATCGGACGAGAAGGCGGCGTAAGGCAAGATAAAGCTATGGCACTGGCGTTCCATAAGCCTTTGTCTGCACATCGTTTTTTGGACCCGTGACCGACACTGTCCTCTGGGCACCAGTGCCGCTCCGCACCGAAAGGACGGCATTCCGCCCTGTTCGGCGGCACCGGTTTTCATACTATCCGCCTCGGGTCATGCTCGCCATTTCATGCCCCCGGAATCACGATGATGGCCGACGATGACAGCTTTGAACCGCGCCTTGGGCGCCAGCGCCAGCAGGGCGGCAAGCGCGCCCGGCGCTATCTCAGCCGCGTCCTTGCTGCCGCCAATCTTGCGCGCGCCGGCGCGGCTGCACCGGCCCTCTCGCGCGGAGCGTTCTCGGGCACCCGGATCGGGCGCGGCGCGGGTGTCGGGCGGATGCTCGCCAGCCGCGGCGGACATGCGGCGTCGAACAGCCGCCGCGTCATCGTCAAGGCAAGCATTGTCAAGCTCGCCGGCAAGGGCGCGTCGGCCGCTGCCGCGCACCTGCGCTATCTCCAGCGCGACGGCACCACGCGCGAGGGCGAACGCGGCACGCTCTACGGCCGCGACGTCGATACCATCGACGGCAAGGCGTTCGGCGAGCGCGGCGCCGGTGATCGCCACCAGTTCCGCTTCATCGTCTCGCCCGAGGACGGGGACCAGTATGAGGACCTGAAACCCCTGACCCGGCGGCTTATGGGCCGACTTGAAGAGGATCTCGGGACCAAGCTCGATTGGGTCGCGGTCGACCATTTCAACACCGGCCATCCGCACACCCATATCGTCGTGCGCGGGAAGGATGATCGGGGCGCTGATCTCGTCATCGCCCGCGACTATATGACGACCGGCATCCGCGAGCGCGCCGCCGAACTGGTCGATCTCGATCTCGGCCCCCGCACCCACCGCGAAATCGCGCAGACGCTGCGCGCCGAAGTCGAGCAGGAGCGCCTGACCTCGATCGACAGTGCCTTGCTCAAGGGCGCGGACGCCGACCGGGTGGTGGCAACCAGCGGTCGCGACGCCTTCGACCAGACGCTGAGCGCCGGCCGGTTGGCGAAGCTGTCGCGCCTGGGCCTGGCCGAGCCGATCGGCGCCGGGCGCTTCCGGCTCGCGCCTCACCTTGTCGACACCTTGCGCTCGCTGGGCGAACGGGGCGACATCATCCGCACGATGCAGCGCGAATTTTCGCGCACTGCGACCACCCGGGCGTTGACCGACCAGGCGATCTATGATCCGGCTGCACCCGATGCCCATCCCTTGGTCGGTCGCGTGCTGGCGCGCGGGCTCGCCGACGAGCATGCCGACCGCCATTATCTGATCGTCGATGGCGTGGACGGGCGCAGCCACTATGTGGCGATCGGCAAGCCTGTCCTGAGCTTCGCCGAAGGGGGCACGGAAACCGACGTCAGCTTGCCGCGTGGTGCGATCGTGCGGATCGATCCGGTCAGCCCGACAGTGCGGGAGGTGGATCGGACCATTGCCGCAGTCGCCGCCGCCAATGGTGGGCGATACGATGTGGATGCCCATCTTCGCCACAATCCGACAGCCACACAGGCCTTCGCTGAAACCCATGTCCGGCGGCTCGAGGCGATGCGGCGGATATCTGGCATCGTCGAGCGCGAGCCGTCCGGCCACTGGATCATCGCGCCGGACCATCTGACACGCGTCGTGGCCCATGAGACGGCGCGGCTGCTCGACCGTCCGGTTGCGATCACCATGCTCTCGGCGCAGCCGCTCGATCGGTTGGTCGATGCCAATGCAGCGACCTGGATTGATCGGGAGCTGGTGTCGGGTGCGCCCGAGGCGGCCCGCGATGCCGGGTTCGGGCACGACCTGCGCGACGCGCAGGCGCGGCGCCGGCAGTGGCTGGTGGCGCAGGGTTTTGCCGAGGAGGCGGGCGGCAGCACGACGTTTCCGAACAGCATGATCACGGCCCTCCAGCGGCGCGAACTGCTCCGGGTTTCAGGCCAGCTTGCCGACGAGCTGAAAGTGCCGTTCCGGGAACCTGCCGAGGGTGCCCGCATCGAGGGCGTCTATCGTCGTTCGATCAACCTTGTCAGTGGGCGGTTCGCGCTGATCGAACGCGCCCATGATTTCACGCTGGTGCCGTGGCGTCCGGCGCTGGAGCGGCAGGTTGGCAAAGCGGTCTCGGGATTGATGCGCGGCGACGGCATCAGCTGGTCGATCGGGCGCGGTCGGAGTGGGCCGGGAATTTCATGATCAGGCGCTCTGTTTATGGGCGTCCATCCTCCGTATTCAGGTAGGTCGATTTCCGCCGCCATTCCGGACCTCCACAGGTGCCGTCTGGCCTTCGAAAGCGGCCATCCGTTCAAGCGTCGCAAAGTTGCTCGGACTTTGTGGCTTCTTCACAGGCAAGTAACGGATTACGGCAGTCCTACATTGCCGTTCGTCTAGCTAAACCGAGATATGCTAGACTTGTGCGACGGTTGGTCAGCTGAGGATCCAGTAGGCGGCCGACGCTCAGTGTTTCACATGGCGGCTGGTGTCGCTGTCGGGCGCGACGAGAACAAGGCGACGGGGCCGCCTGGTCGCCGCGGAGGTTCGGCGCGACGTCGATGAAAAGCTGCGAGGAGGACGAGGCATGAACACAAGCGACCTGGAGGTCGGCGTGCGCGAATTAGACGCCCTGTCTAGCTCGGAGTATGGCACGGATCTGCACGATATCATGAAAGGGCTGGATCAGAACCTGGCGCTGCAACGCCTGTCGCGCCTAGTCGGCGTCGCGATCAAAGAACCTCTGGCCGAGCGGCGGGAAGCGCCCGGCGGCGCATCGTCGACCGGCGCGCGCTACCAGTGGTGGCTCGACCAGGCGCGCTTCGACCGGGCGGCCGCTGATGGGGCGTGGCAGCTGAAGGTCATCGAGACGCTCAAGCGCGACCTTTCGGGCGCCGACGCCTATGCGTCGGGCCTCTCGCTATTCGCATTCGTCGATTACGCACAGAGCGAGCGCGGACTCTTTTCGTGGCTGTCGGAGAATGTCGGCAAATATATCTGCAAGGATCCGGCGATTCGCGCCAAGGTCGAGACTGCTTTTCAGGACGCGATCGGCACCGACAGCGTCTCGGCGCCCACGCCTGAGCAGGTCGTTGCGGCCGTCGGCGCGACTGTCGGAACGATACTAACCCAGCAAGTGCCGGCTCTGAGCGTCGCAGGACCAGCGGCGATCGCTGGCCTTATTCTCATTCTCTATGCGCGAGGGGTAAACGCTTTTTGCAAATGGACCAAATTCCCCGGCGAAACCGCCCACGTCACCTCGGAACTGCATTGACCATTTCTTCGCAGATCTCGCGACCAGTTGATCCGTACGAGCCGCAGAACCCGCACCCGTATTAGCGAAGGTCCACAAGCGCCTGAAAGTCGGACTTGCCGACTTCGCAATAATCGTCCCGATAGCTGCCGTTTGTTCATCGAGCTTTGCCGGGCTGCGGTGCGCTCATGCCGATCGGGCAGTCGGCGATATCGCCGACTGCCCGCTCCTGCTTCGCTCGGGATATTACCGCAGCGCCGCGATCACCACCTCTGCCAAGGGCGTCGAGGATTGCGGGTTCTGACCAGTGAGCAGGTTGCCGTCCTTGACGACATAGGCGTGCCAGTTGGGGCCCTGTTCGAACAAAGCGCCCTGCTTGCGCAGCGTGTCGGCCAGCAGCCAGGGTGCGTTCTCTGCCGTTCCGAACTCGATCTCCTCCTCGTCACTGAGCGAGGTCATCTTGCGACCGGCGAATGGCCAACCGCCATTCTCGTCCCGCGCCGCCAGCAGCGCCGCAGGACCATGGCACACGGCAGCAATGACCTTAGAGGCGCGATCGGCCTCGATCAGTACCCGGCCCATATCGGGGTCCCTGTAGAGATCCTCGACCGGACCATGACCGCCGGGGACGACGATGGCGTCATATTTGCTGGTGTCGATTTCGGCGAGCACCAGCGGCTTTTTGATCCGCGTCGCATTCTCGTCGAGATAGGCGCGCATGCGTTCAGCAATCTGCTCGCCGACGGTGTTTGGATCGAGGCTGCGCTTGTCCATCGTCGGCACGATACCGCCGGGGCTGGCGAGATGGACCTTGAAGCCGGCCCGCAGGAAAGCTTCGTCGAGGTCGACGAACTCCTGCGCCCAGACGCCTGATTGATAGATGGAGCCATCGGCGCGGGTCCATTTGTCCGCGGCCGAAAGAACGATCAGAATATTGGTCATCGATAGTCTCCTTCTTGTCGTCGGAGGACGACGGGGTTGATGGGACAGTGAGAGGATGTGGTCAGATGTTCTGGCCGCCCGACACCTCGATCCGCTGGGCCGTGATCCAGCGATTGTCGGGCCCGAGCAGGCTGGCGATGGCCGGCCCGATATCGTCGGGCACGCCAACCCGCCCAAGCGCGATCATGTTGGCGAAGGCCTCGTTATATTCCGGCGTGTCGCGCACTGCGCCGCCCAGGAAGTCGGTCTCGATGGCGCCGGGCGCGATCGCATTGGCTGTGATGCCGCGGTCGCCGAGTTCCCTGGCCATGTAGAGCGTCAGGATCTCGATCGCGCCCTTGGCGGCCGAATAGGCCGAGAATCCGGGGTATGAGACCCGTGTGAGGCCCGACGAGAAGTTCACAATACGGCCGCCATCGGCGATCAGCGGCAGCAGCGCCTGCGTGAGGAAGAAAACGCCCTTCACATGCACGTTGAAGAGCTGGTCGAACTGTGCCTCGCTGGTCTCGGCGAAGCTCGCCATCTCGCCATGGCCGGCATTGTTGACCAGATGATCGAAGCTATCGCGGCCCCAGGATCGGAGCGTCGTGCGAACCCGGTCGGCGAACGGCTTAAGGGCAGTGATGTCACCGACATCGAGCTGCAGCGCGACCGCTCTGCGGCCAAGTGCTTCGATCTCCGCGAGCACGGCCTGAGCCTGCTCGGCCTCGCTGCGATAGGTGAAGATCACATCGCCACCGTGGCGGGCGATGCTGATGGCGGTGTTGCGGCCAAGGCCACGGCTGCCGCCAGTAACGATGGAAATGGTGGTCATTGGTCAGTCCTTTCGTGGTGCTTGATGTGTCGGCAGCCCGCCGACGGGGGAGGGTGGCTACGCCTCAGGCCCTTCGGTCCTGAGCGGTTTGCGGAAGCGGGGCGGGGCGCCGCGCCGAGGACATGCGCGGGCGATGGTGCAGCCGCACCATGTCCCGGCCACACGCGCCCTCGATGAACAGGGCGCCGATCGCCGCGAGCATGACTGTGAGCGCAGCGCTGCCGGCCGCTGCCATGAGCAGGCTGACGGCGCCGAATGGCACGTAGAGCGTCTGGACGAGGACGACGCCGATCAGGCCGCAGATGCTGGTCGCCCCGAACAGCGCGACGCCCGCATTCAGCAGGCCGAGCGCCTTGAGCTGCAGGTGGATGCGCCGCTCGGCGAGCCACAGGGCGCGGTCGGGATCGATATAGAGCAGGGAAAGCCTGTCTTCGTCCGCGGCGAAGGACGCTTGAAACTCGCGCCACTGCGTGACGGCGAGATTGTAGCGTGTGGTCGCGCCGTTCTGCAGGATCGCGCAGGCATTGGTGAGGATCGCCGGCCCGGTGATGAAGGTCAGCGCGGAGAATGGATCGTAGGACATTGTGGCTGCTCCTTTCTGCACAAGGGTGCTCACAGGGGCCGGCACAGTGCCGTGGCCCAGCGAATGGCTTTCATTTTGTCGGCGATGCCTGGTCAGCATATCCGCCGGCCAGAGCTCTTTAGCTGGTGCTTTAATGCCTCATAGAAAGGCGCGGCGGAAAGACTTTGTAGCTTTGCCGGCCATACCTGCTAGGCATGGCCTATGGAGCTTCGCCATCTGCGCTATTTCGTTGCGGTCGCCGAGGAAGGCAGCCTGACTGTCGCGGCCGAGAAGCGCCTGCACACCGCCCAGCCGTCGCTCAGCCGCCAGCTTCGCGATCTGGAGTTGGAGGTCGGCACGCCGCTGCTCATCCGGACCTCGCGCGGGGTGACGCTGACGCCTGCCGGGCAGATCTTTCTCGATCATGCACGGCTCGCCCTGGCCCAGGCTGCCGAGGCGGTCGTCGCTGCGAGGCGCGTATCCCGCCCGGCCAAGGCCAGCTTCTCGGTCGGTTTCCTGACCGGGCAGGAAGTGGAATGGCTGCCCCACGTGACGCAGATCCTGCGTGACCAGCTCAAGGAGATTGATTTCCGCGTCTCAAGCGACTTTTCGCCTGCCGTTGCCGAGGCCGTGCAGCGTGGCGAGATCGACCTCGGCTTCTCCCGCGTCGAGCCCCAGCCCGATGTGACCTATGAAGTGATCGCGTCCGAACCGATCGTGGCCATTCTCGCGGGTGACCATCCGCTCGCTAGCCGATCCGAGATCGAGCCGGTCGAACTCGGGGAATTTCCTTTTATCGGCTATACCGATACGCCGCACGTCCTGCGCGGCGTCGTCGAGCGCTATCTGCGGGAGCGCGGCGTGAGCGTCTCATCCAGCCACTTTCTCGACAGTTTCGCGACTGGCATTTCCCTGGTGGCGTCGACCGGCGGACTGACGCTCTTGCCAGCCTATGTCGAAAAGCTGCTGCCTCGGTCCGTCGTGAGCAGGCCGCTTGCCGGACCTACTCCCGTCATCGAAATCGCCGTTGGGTACCGGAAGGACAATCCTTCGCCGGTGTTGAATGATTTCCTACGAAGTATTGATTGGCTTATCGCTGCTCATGCTGCCGCCGCCCGGCAAGGTTCGCCGGTCTAGCTCTTCGGGCGAGATACCGACAAAGCCGACGTTCGCGATCTCGAAGGAAATCGTTGAAAGCTGCCAGAGGTTCATAGGTTGCCGGTGGCGCAATTATTCGAGCTTGCCACGGACTTCAGTGAAAATTTGAGGTCCGATGGCAATTTGCCGGCTTCCCTATGAGCGGCATCAAGCAAACGGCACTTTTGCCAGGTCGAGGGACAGGCTCCACAGACGAGCGGCGGCAGCGCTATCCAGCGCCTGCCTGGGCGGTTGCTCCTCGGTCGGATATCCGCGCGTGCCGCCGAGCTGGTCGGGTCCATAATAGCAACCGTCTCGCGCTGATGGACTGGTCGCCGCGAAGAGCGTCGGCAGGGCGCCTTGCCAGGCCGGCTGGAACAGGAACCAGAGGTAGCGACGCAACCGTCCATGAAGGCTGGACCGGCCCGAGCCGTTTACGATCAGATCGGTGCGCGTAATACCTGGATGCGCTGCGAGGCTTTCGATGCCCCAGCCCAACGCCTTGCTGCGCCGGCTCAGCTCGATCGCGAACATGAGGCAGGCGAGCTTGGACTGTGCATAGACCTCCATCGACCGGTAACTGCGCTCTGCCTGCAGATCGTCGAAATCGATCGCGCCCTGGCGCGCTGCCACACTGCTGAGCGTGACGACCCGCGGATCCTGCCCTTTCCTGAGCAAGGGCAACAGATGCGCGGTGAGCGCGAAATGCCCGAGATAGTTTGTGCCGAACTGCAGTTCGAAGCCGTCGCGCGTTTCGCGACGCTCCGGCGGACGCATGACCGCGGCATTATTGATGAGTAGATCGAGACTGTCCTGTTGCTGCGAGAACTGCCTGGCGAAGGCGGCGACCGAGTCGAGATCGGCTAGGTCCATCTTGCCGAACCGTACCTGAGAGTCGGGAACGGCGCGCTTGATCGCCGCCACTGTTGCGGTGCCCTTTTCAGGGTTGCGCCCGGCAATCACCACATCGGCGCCCGCCCGGGCCAGCGCCATGGAATCCTCAAAACCCAGACCGCCGGTGCCGGTCACAACGACCGTGCGCCCCTGTTGCGGTGGAATATCATCGCTTGTCCAGTTCGCCATCGATAGTCCTCGCCAATCCGGCAGGGCCGCCCGCCTCGGGACATGCCCTCCCGATCCGCAGCCGTGCCCAACGTCTCAATGATGGCGGCTGGCAACGAAATCACCATGCCGGAACGCGCAAAAAACTAGCCTATTTCTCTGGCACGCCCGCGAGAACGGCAGGCAACAGACTTGACAGTCGTATGGTACCTAACATATTTGCAAGGTAGCTTACAAAATATGAAAAGCACCATGTCTCAGCCACAGCGAAGCACCGCGCGTGAGGAGGTCGGAGCTTGGGCTAAACGTTGCTATTTTGCTGGCCGGACGGTGATGGATGCCACCCTTCGCCCTCACGGCCTTGGCTCCGTGCAATGGTATGTACTGCACCGGCTGGTTACGGTCGGCCCGACGATTCAGCGCGACCTGGGACGGCTACTGGGGATCGAGCGCGCAACGATGAGCGGCATCGTCGCAACTCTCGTACGCAAAGGGCTCGTCGAGCAGGTACCCAATCCGGCCGACCAGCGTCAGAAGCTGCTGCGCCTCACCGAGGCCGGCGCGAAACTCTGGGCAGCATTGCCCGATCTCTCCTTCATTCGCTCCGTGGCATTCGGCGGGATGGACGAGGCCGATATCGAGACCACGATCACCGTGCTTCGGACGGCGAGCGAACGGCTCGAAAATCTGCTTGAGAAAGGAAACAGAGCATGACGATCCTGGTAACCGGCGCGAGCGGACTGGTCGGCGCCCGGCTTCTTCCACGTCTTGTGCAGGCGGGGCTGGACTGCCGGGCACTGGCCCGGCCGGGCAGTGGCGTGCCTGCGGGCGTATCGATAGCGACTGGCGACCTGCTCGATCCCGCCTCGCTGGCTTCGCCCGTGCAGGGCGTTTCGGCCGTCATCCACCTCGCAGCCGTCTTCCGCACCACCGATGCCGATCTCATCTGGAAGGTGAATCTCGACGGGACGCGCAACCTCATCGCCGCGATGAAGGCCCATGCGCCGGACGCGCGGCTCATCATGGCCAGCACGTCCCACGTCTATGACGCCGACTCCGCGCGACCCGGCGCGGAAGAGGATCGCTGTTCCCCCACGCTCGACTATCCCGCGAGCAAGCTGGCCGCCGAGACCGAACTGCGGGACAGCGACCTCAACTGCTCGATCCAGCGCTTCGGCTTCGTCTATGGCGATGGGGACGGCCATATCGAGTCGCTCCCCCGGCATCTAGCCCGAGCGAAGCTCCACCCCGCCCAGCGGATGAGCATGGTCCATCACCGCGACATTGCGACCGCCATGATGCTGGCGATGGACGGCGCGCTTGCCCGTCGGCTCGGCTTTCAGCCCGTCGTGAGGAGTGTCCACCAGGCGGCGCACGAGGGGCTGCTGTGACGGGTGGCCATGTGAAGGCGGTTCCCAAGCCGGCGCCACGGCGCCGCGCTTACGCCTCTTGCAGCGTGCGGCTGGCATATCGGCTATATTGGCGACGCATATCCAGCACGTCCCGCTTGGGCGCGGCACCGAACATCCGCGTATATTCCCGGCTGAACTGCGAAGCGCTTTCATAGCCAACCTGATAAGCGGCCTCACTCACATTGATCCCGTCGACTACCATCAGTCGCCTGGCTTCCAGCAAGCGCAGCTGCTTCTGATACTGAAGCGGCGTCATGGACGTGAGCGCCTTGAAATGCTGATGAAATGACGATGGACTCATACGCGCCGTCTCGGCCAGCTGCTCCACCCGCAGCGTCTGCGCAAAGCTGCTCTGCAGCTGGAAAATGGCCTTGCTGACTCGCTCGCTGCTCGATTCCGGCAAGCCAAGGTTGCGCAGTTCGCCGCCATTCGGACTCGTCAGCAGCCAGTAGCAGATCTCCCGCATCACGGACGGGTAGAGGATCGGGATCGCCTCGGGCGTATCGGACATCCTGAGCAGGCGCAGCATACAATCGGCCAGAGGTGCATCGACCTTCCCGACGAACAGGCAGGGCCCTGACCCGCTGGTCGGCGCGGGCAGCGTTTCGAGCTGTCCCAGCACCTCGCGCATGATCGTCATGTCGAGATCGATGGTGATGCCGATATAAGGCGCGTCCGCGCTTGCCTCGATGACCCGTCCGCTGGCCGGAAGATCAAGACCGATCGCAAGACATTCCATCACGCCATAGCGAAAGGTCTCCTCACCGAAGAGAATTTCCTTTGCGCCCTGGATCACGACGCAAAGCCCCGGCCGATAGACCTGCCGCATCGGCATCCGGGCCTCGAAGGACCGCATGATGTGCATGCCGGCAAGCCGCGTGGGAAAACGGCCCTCGCCGCCGCCCTGGGCATCGATATGGGCGGCGACCGCCGCGTGAAGCGCTGAAGGCACGCGTTTCTCCGCCTGGGCGAGCGGCCAGCGCAGGACCTGCCCATCTCTGTTCACCCTATCGGCGCCTGGAGGATTAGGCAAATTTATTGAGGTATTCGGCATTCTGATCATGGGTCGCTCCATCTAACTTGCTGGCACCAACCCAAGCGAGGAGCGTCACGCTCATGGCAGAAATTGCCACGCGATCAACAGAAATATCCAGCGCTTCTTTCGACACCGGCGAGGAAAGTTCGAATGAACATGCGGATGGATCGCGCTCCGGCGCAATACTCGTTGCCCTTTTCCTCGTCAGCCTGATCTCGCAGATGGATCGGATGCTGCCCTTCATCATGGCAGAAGCGATCAAAATTGATCTTTCTCTCAGCGACACGCAGATCGGATTGCTCACAGGACTTGCCTTCGCGGTCTGCTATACGCTTCTTTCCCTGCCGCTCGCCCGCATTTCAGACCGGGGGTCGCCCCGTTTCGTGCTTGTGTTCTGCGCGCTGGTCTGGAGCGCGATGACGGCGCTCGGAGGCCTTGCCGCGAGTTTCCTGGTCCTGGCGTTCACGCGCTTCGGCGTGGCCTTCGGGGAGGCCGGAGCGATCCCGGCCGGACATGCGATCATCGCCCGGAAAATTCGGCCGGAGCGAAGAGGCCTGGCGATCGGGCTGTTCGCTCTGGGCATCCCTCTTGGCACCATGGTGGGGTTTGCGGCCGGCGGCGCGCTCAGCGACACGGTCGGCTGGCGCACGGCGCTGGTCGGCGCGGGCGCCCTTGGCGGCGTGATCGCCCTCATCGCCTTCGTCGCCATCGGGCCCGCGCCACCGCTGCAGCGCATGGCGGCCCATGCAGAACCCTTCATGCGAACGAGCATGCGCCTGCTGTCGGCACCCGGCTTCCGCTGGCTGTTCATCGGCGCGATCGCCAGTGGCTTTGCCGCGGCGCCCTATTATGCCTTCGCCGCACCCTTTCTCATCCGCACCCATGGCTTCACCGCCAGCGAGGCCGGCCTCGCCTTCGGGTTGCCGCAGGGCCTGCTGGGCATCGTAGGCACGCTGCTGGGCGGTCGCTGGTTCGACCGGGTGGTGCGCTCGGGCACCGGGCGCGTGCTGGGTCCCCCTGCCATCCTGTTCATCATTGCCGCAGTGACGACGACGGCAGGCCTGTTCGCCCCCATCGGCTGGCTCTCGATCCTGCTGTTCCTGCCGGGCATGCTGTCCTTCGCGTTCCTGCTGCCATGGGGTTTCGGCGCCGCGCACCTCGTGGCCGGCCAGGGCCGCGAGGCCATGGCGTCGAGCCTCGTCCTGATCGGGTCGGGCCTGCTTGGCCCTGCGCTGGGTCCGCTCATCGTCGGCCTGATCAGCGATGCGGGAAGCGCGGCGCACATGACCAACAGCCTCGGGCTCGGCCTGCTGACCGTGCCCACCGCCAGCATCCTCAGCGGCATCGCAATTCTGATGGCAAACCACAGGATCGCTGCCTTGCTCCGGCAGCGCTGACCCCAGGGGGGCGCCAATCCCACCCGCCCCGCCGCGGCCCCCTCAAAAGGAAGGAAATTGACTATGCGAATTCTCGCCTCGACCCTGCTTGTCTGCGGCGCCGCCCTGTCGGCCACCGGCGTCCATGCTCAGGAATCATTCCCGGACACCCCCTCGCGTGGCATCGTCGCGGTCGGCGCCGGCATCGTGCCCGAATATGACGGCGCAAGTGACATGCGCGTGCTCCCCATCGTCACGGGTGAGATTCGCCTCGGCATCCTCAGCCTGGAAATGCGGGGCCAGCGTCTGCGCATCGATCTCAATCCGGGTTCGCGCCTCTCCTTCGGCCCCGCGATCGGCCTGCGCCTGCCGCGTGACGATGCCGATGGGCCCGTCGGCCTCCTGCCGGAGATCGACACCGCGATCGAGGCGGGCGCCTTCATCGGCTACCGGATCGGCGGCGACCGCTTCGGGCAGGGATCGGTGCAGATGGACCTGACCGTCGTCCGCGACGTGTCGGACACCCACAAGGGGCTGACCGCGACCGCAACGGCAAGCTATGCAGCGATCCATAACCCCGTCTTCTCCCTCTCGCTCGATGCGCAGGCCGGCTGGGCCAACACGGATTATGCCCGCACCTATTTCGGCATCGACGAAGTCGCCGTCGCTGCCAGCGGCTTGCCAGCCTATCGCCCCGGCGCAGGTTTCCGGGACGTGGGCGCGGGCGTGACGGCATCCTACTGGTTCACCCGCCGCCTCGGGGTGATCGCTCGCGCCGGCGCGAGCTATCTTGTCGGCGATCTGGCCGACAGCCCCGTCACCGATGAGGGCTGTCGGTGGCAACCGGCCGCCGGCCTCGCGCTCGCCTATCGGTTCTGAGGTCAGTGCAAGAGGGGCGGCGCTGACGTAAATGCCGCACGGCACCGCCTCGTTTCAGGCCTTAGGCTAACTGGCCCAGCAGCGTCCGCCGACATTAGAGCCATTCGAATGCGTAACATGGCATCTGCGGCTTGAACTCGTCTCGGTCGTGGGCGCAAACGCCGCGACTGCCGTCGTTCGGGTGGTCTTCTGGGCTCCCTCAAAGCAGCCGTTCATTCAGTTGCTCATTGGGCGGCAAAATTTTGCTAAACGACCCGTGTTGGCCCGGAAAGTCAGCGCGTGATGATTTCAGAAGGAAACCCGGAAGCGAGATGGTCGATCAACGCTCGGACCGTTGGTGGGAGGCCGCGCCGTGTGGTGAAAACGAGATGCACGATGCCACGCTGACCGCGCCAGCCCGGCAGAATTCGCGCCAGGCGTCCGTCTGACAGGGCCGCGCGGGCGACATGGTCGGGCAGCAGGGCGATGCCAATGCCATCGATGGCGGCGTTTCTTACAGCCAACATGTCACCGCAACCCATACGCGGCTCGATCCGGACCACTCGTGTTTGACCGCCCTCGTTAACCTCTTCGAGATGCCAATCGACAAAGTCGGCGGTATCGCTCGTCGCCAGAGCAGGCAGCAAGGGTAACTCGTCGACTGAGACAACCTCGTTGGCGAGCTGGGGGCTGGCGACCAGGATACGTGTCGAGATGCCCAGCGACCGCATTGTCAGCGCAGCATCGCTGGTAAGCTCGGCGCGAACACGCAGAGCGAGGTCGATCCGCTCCTCGATGAGATCAACCGCGCGATCCGTGGCTACGAGTTCGAGACGAACCTTCGGAAAGCGGGCCAGAAACGAAGAGACCAACCCGGATAGCGGTTCGATCATGCCGGTCGGACAACTGAAACGGATGCGGCCATGAGGTGCTGTCGTCGCCTGCAGGACCAGTGCCTCGGCCTGTTCGGCTTCGGTGATCATCGCGCGGCAACGCTCATAAAACGCCTGGCCCGTGTCGGTCACACGAAAGCGCCGGCTTGACCGCTCGATCAGCCGCAACCCCAGTCTCTCCTCCAGCGCTGCCACGCGTCGACTGAGCTTGGATTTCGGCATGCGAAGGGCCCGTCCGGCGGCGGCGAAACCGCCATGCGTCACCACTTCGGCGAAGTAGGCAAGGTCATTCAGGTCAGTGCGCATCAGCGTTCCTCCAGTGGAACGCTAAGTGGCAGATTTGCCGACTACACGCATCATCGTTCTACCGGCATTTCGAACTGGCAAAGGCGCTCTGCCAAAGCTTGGAGAAATACGATGAGTAACAGGTTCGAGAACAAGGTGGTCGTGGTAACTGGCGGTACAAGCGGGATCGGTCTCGCAACCGCCAAGGCTTTCGCGGATGAAGGTGCCGCGGTCTTCATCACCGGTCGCCGCCAGGATGCACTCGATGCCGCGGTGAAGACGATTGGTGGACAGGTCACCGGCGTGCGCGGCGACATGGCACAGCTTGCTGACATTGACCGGCTATACGACAGCATTCAGCAGCGCCACGCGCAAATCGACGTGGTCTTCGCCAATGCCGGCGGTGGCGAACTGTCGCCTCTCGGCGCGATTACCGAGACGCACTACGAGCAGACATTCGATACCAATGTCAAAGGCGTACTCTTCACCGTGCAGAAAGCACTTCCGCTGCTGCGCGACGGCGCCTCGGTCATCCTTACCGCCTCGACGACGAGCGTTTCGGGCACGCCGGCGTTCAGCGTATATTCGGCGACCAAGGCTGCGGTGCGCAGCTTCGCACGGAATTGGATCCTCGACCTCAAGGACCGGCGCATTCGGGTCAATGCGATCAGCCCGGGCGTGACAGAGACGGCCGGGCTCAATCACCTTTTCGGTGGGGGCGATCAGGCGTCAGGCACGAAAGACTATCTTGCGAGCCTGATCCCGGCAGGCCGTATCGGCCAACCCGAGGAGATCGCCAAGGCGGTGCTCTTTCTCGCCTCGGATGACGCCAGCTTCGTCAACGGAGTCGAGCTCTTCGTCGATGGCGGCCAGGTCCAGATCTGATCTCACCAGCGAGCCGGCGATTGCCGGCTCCCCCTCGAAAGCGAACCAACATCATGCAAACCAACGAAACCATCATTCGTAAGCTTTACGCCGTAGCCGAAGGGGCCAATCGCAACACCGCGGAATTTGTCTCCCTGTTTGCCGAAGACGGCTATTTCTATGATGTGCCGGCAGGCCGGAAGTACTACGGGCAGGAAATCGGCATTCCGGTAGATGCCTACGCTTCGGCCTTCCCCGACATGCACCGTGAGCTGTTCGACATATATGTGGCGAGCGACGATGTCATTGTCGTCGAACTCGCGCTCCAAGGTACCCACATGGGCGATCTGCGCCTGCCTGGCGGGACACTTGCTCCGACCGGCAAGCGGATCGATGTTCCCTGCTGCGACGTCTTCCATTTGAAGGACGGTAAGGTGACATCCTTTCATTGCTACAACGCTGCCTCTGTCCTCCTGGAGCAGCTTGGCGCGCTAGGCCATCTCGAGGCAGCACTGAAGCCCTGAGCGGCGATGGGAGTGCCGGCTGTTGTAAGGCAGTCGGCTCTCTTAGATTCCGCGTTCGCCGACATCTTGGACGTTCAGGGCATCTTATGGCCTCGTCGAAAGCAGTCACTCATTCATCCGCAAAATCACGGATTCCGCCATTGCAAAAACAGCCTCGGGCGGCCTAGCCAAGATCATGCTGATGGATTCCGGTTTCGATCATCTCACCCTCCAGGAACATGGCGCCGCGTTGTTCAGGGGCGCGGTTCTGCCCCATCTGAATGACTTAAAGGCCGTCCTAGCCTCACTCCCGTCAGAGCAAGCAGGTGTGCGGATCACTGAATTCTCGGCTCTGGAACGCTACATTGAACCAGCTGGACCGATTGGTTTCGTGGCACAGCAGGCTTTAGGGGGCATGGGCAAGGCGGTCCGCGCAATCCTGTTTGACAAGACAGAGGGCACGAACTGGTCCCTCGCATGGCATCAAGATCGGACGATTTGCGTCCGACACCAAGCGGATGTGGAGGGGTATGGCCCTTGGTCGATCAAGGCCGGCCTGCTTCATGTGGCACCGCCATTCGACCTCTTGGCAAGGATGGTCACGCTGCGCGTGCATCTCGACGATGTGCCCTCCACGAATGCGCCGCTGCTGATCGCACGGGGTTCGCATAAAATGGGACGCGTACCGGCGGACCATGTCGAGACAGCAGCCCGTCTCTGTGGCACGATCGCCTGCACCGCTTTGGCTGGCGATATCTGGGCCTATTCCACGCCAATCCTCCATGCTTCTGAGGCTGCCGCCAAGCCTAATCGGCGGCGTGTGCTGCAGATCGATTTCAGCACTCAAGATCTGCCGGAGGGCCTCGCATGGTTAGGGGTTACATGATGCTCGATCGGCGATGGTGGTCGTGCTATCGAATAATGGCAACAATGACAGGAGGCCACGATGGCAAACAATCGCGACCCGTTCGACCTGCCCTGCTTTCGAGCGCACGTCTAAGCGCCGTAGGGGCTATCCCTCTGAAACGCGCGTGAAGCGCGGCTTGCGCTTTGTCCATGGTGACAAGGAGCTGGTCGAGAAGCTCGGACGCAACGATCCTTGCCCTTGTGGCTCAGGCCTCAGATTTCAAGCGGTGCTGTCTTGAGACGGGCTGTTTTCGATGGCGTCGAACGCCATAATTATTGGCGAGACTGATCTTGCCGGGGCTGGCGAAAGCCAGCCCTACATCTGCCTCCGCCGACTTAGCGGCCGTTCGGCCGTTCAAAATGGCTCTCTAAAACCTGCCCTTCGTTAATCGGGTCATTGCGAGGCCCCGGTCGACCGGCTTTGGGACATTTCTGCCGATCCGTTATGACTTGTCGAACGTCAGCTATTGTCAGAAGCCTTTATATCACATTCGCCCAGCCGACATCGGGCCTGCTCAAACCGTTGTCAGGCACGTTTCGACGCCACTGACCAATTTGCAGATTGATGCAAACGGTCGATAATCACTTTTTCAGCTGCCGCTCCCCATCGCCTGACTAGCGACGCAACCACTCATCGCGGATCTTGTCGATCGCAAGATCCTTCCACTGCTGCTGCCAGAGATCCCAGTAGGGGATATCAGTCGATGCTGGAGCCACCGTGCAGACCTCGATCTGGACTACGGACGGCAGGGCGATCGATTCTCCGACCAGCAGCGCCTCACCCTGTTTGAAAGCCGGCATCTTATCGATGAGCGTTCCCAGCGAATCCGGCAGCAACTTCCGGACATAGCCTTGGTCGACTGGGTTAGTCAGACGCATGGCGATGAAATTATTGCACTGTGAAAAGATCGTCTCAGAGATCTCCGAGGGCCGCTGGCTCGCGAGGAGCAAGGTAACGCCATATTTGCGCCCCTCCTTGGCGATGCGCTCGATCGACATCTTCGACGCCCGGAACTTCGACAGCTCGCTGTTCGGCACATATTTGTGCGCCTCCTCGTAAACGAGAAGAATGGGCGCATCGTTGTTGATTTTTTCCTGCGGATCGGCGGCGCAGCGCAGGCGCTTGTAGAAGTAGCCATGCTCGAAGATCAGCCGCGAGATCAGCGAAACCGTGATACTCAGAACCTCGAACGGAACGCCGCTCAGATCGATGACGGTGACGTTGTGCTGCTTGCCCGTGCTGTAGCCGAGAATGGATCGGAGGGTTTCCTCGAAAGAGATCGACTTGGATTTCTCGCCCAAAAAGAAGTCGAGGCGCCGGTCGTTGATCTTGCTCTCGAGACGATTCACAAAGTTGGTCAGCCGCCCATAGAGGCTGCCCTGCGTGAGCTTCGGCTGCCCGGCCTTCTCCTTGTTGCTCGCAGCATACACATCGCCGCTGTCGACCATCTCGGTGTTACGATAGTTGGCGTGGGCCAGAACGTCGTGAATGTCGAAGGGAAGCGGTGTGTCCAGATGGATCCGGTTCTTGTCGTCATCGCCCCCCGTGAAGTGCGCCTTACGGCTTTGGATCACGGCATCCTTGAACACGTTGCGCTGATTGTGATCATTCGCCTCGGTGTCGAGGAAGAACTCCTCCAATTCCTCACCGCTCAGCATCCAATAGGGGAGAACCAAGCTGGCGCTGTCAATGAAATTCGCCTCCGGAAAGGCCGCACGATATTCTGAATGAATATCGAAAATGATCACGTGCGAGTTGTTCAGGGTGTAGTCGCCCTTCGCCCCGACCGCCTTCTGAACGATCTTTGCAACGGTGTGGGACTTACCGGAGCCCGTGGATCCGACCACCGCGATATGCTTGTTGAAGAATTTGTTCCCGTCGACGGGAACCTCGACCTCTTTGTTGGTCGCAAGCCTCGAGAAGCAGAAGCAATCCTGCACGGGCAACGAGCTGCCATAGATCAGGCGGATATCGTCGATCGTCGCCGGCTGGACCGTCTTCGGTGGGATCGCGAGGGCGTCTCCGCCGCGCTCAAACTTCTGATCGCGCAGAACGCCGAGCGGGAAAGCCTCGATCACATAGTCCTGGCTGCCGTCCTCACGCGCCTGAATCTGGAAGTTCTCAATGATGGCAACCAGTACCGCATTCTCATTGTCGGCAATCTTCAAATAAGAGCCGACGCGGAGAGACTCCTCAGCAATCCTGAAATTTTCGAGGTCGTCGACGACGATCTTAACCCTGTTAGGAAAGACCGCAACAACTTCCGCTTTTACGTCACTCATACCCATCCCCTAAATGATCTTGTCGATATCTTCGTACTTGGGAATCTGGAATCGGATATGGCTGATGGCATCATCGCCAAAGTCTTCAACCGGCTCACTGCGATAGAATTCGTAGATCTCGCGCGAGCGCTGGAACGACAGAAAGGTCTGTCGCGCCTCCGCCAGATCGCAGAATAGCCTCAGGGCCGGGCCGGCGTCGGCGGATGCCGATCGTGAGATCGACCCGGCGTCGAACTGGGCACCCTTGAAATCGTAGCCGTCAACGAAGCGAACGTCTTCATTGTGCAGCTCCTGCTTGAGGCCGGCAAGCTCGCTATCGTCAATGCCGACGAGAAGCACGTAGGGCGAGAAGGGCTTTGCATCTCGCTTGGAGAGCTTGGAGTATTTCCGGGAGATGGTCTTCAGGAGCGTTTTGACCGCGTTCCGGCTGTAGGTTTCGCCAGCCGGATGGATGATGAAAAGCCGGTCGGCACGGGAGACATTGACGCCCGCTGCGAAAAATTCGTTGCGCAGTTCACGATAATATTTGACCGTACCGAGCTTGGCGATGAACCACTCATCAAAGAGATACGAAGATGTATCTATTCGCTTTATAAAGGCCGTCCTCGTTGTGACGCGCAGAGCCTCGTCCGGTTCGATTGCCAGCTCCTTGATCACCCGCAGGGCGCTGTTATAATAGAAAAACTCGGCGGCGAACGGTGAGCAGCCGAACTCTTTGACGAGGCTCTCGATGATCGCCTGAAACTGATCCTCAAATTTCGCCGCATTCACGTCTATCGAGAGAAGTTTCAAGAAGTCCTCAAGCTCCGCGTCGCTGACACCAAGCTCTTCATGCTTTTTGACCGTCTTATCTTTTGATGCGGTTGTGAGAAAGTTGGCCTTGAGGAAGCCGGTATCGAACGGGAGCACCAACTTGTCCTGCCCGGACGCAAAATGGCCGCTGAGTTGGTACTGAATCACTGGCCGGCCGGCGATGAGGCCCGCTTTATAGTGCGCGAGCATGAACATGATAGCGGACTTGATAACCGAATGATTATACTCGGATTTTTCATAATATTTGCACTGGACGGCAGTCGTTTCCGTAGCGGTGTGGACGTCGATATCTTCGATGCATTCAATCGCCACTGAGTCATTCGCACCGGCTAGCCTTAGGATGCTGAGGATCGAGCGATCGAATTGATAGAAATAGCCAGCAATCGTCGAAACTGCGCTCCGATCGGCCACTATTGCCCCCTGCGGCGATCTGCCGCGCGGACATCACGTCCGCATTCGTTTGTCATAGGAATCCCCATTTTTCGGCCTCTCCCATTTTTCGATGATTGCATATTGTCGATTGATGACCTCATGGTCACAATGCGATCCGATTTCCAGCGACATGTCTGAAGGCGCGATCACGGCAGGTGAGAAGGACGACCTGCATGCGGGTTGCGGCCTCCGACAGAATCTCGATCATCGTGTCTAGGCGGGCATCGTCGGAGTAGACCAGCGGATCGTCCAGGATCAGCGACACCGGCTTGCCCTGCTCCAACAGCATATCGGCGAATGCAATCCGCGTGAGGACGGCAAGCTGCTCCTGCGTGCCGCGCGAGAGGCTCGCGCAGCCTTCGTCCATGCCCGCACGGATCACGCTTTCGAGACCGAGGTCCTCCGAAAAGGTGAGCTCGCATCCAGGCAGGATGCGCTCGATATGGCGCTTCGCCCGCGCCGCTACCGGACCGACAAATTTGGCCGACGTTTCGTTACGGGCAGCGTTGAGTGTGCTTCGCAGCACCTTCAGCGTTTCCGCTTCATCGGTGATGCGCTGAAGAGCAAGACGCGCCGCCTCGACTTCCTCGGAGGCTGCAGCTGTCCGATCGGCGAGGCCGAGCCCGCCCTCGCTCTCGATCGTCCCTTCAAGGCGCGCGATATCGGTCTCCAGCCCCGCTCGGGTTTCCCCGGCCGTGCGCACCCTCGCATCGATCAATTCGATCTTGCGCGTGATCGCCGCGACGTCGTGCACAGAGGCATCGCGGAGCGCGTCTTCAACCTTGACCGAAGCCTCGGCGGCTTGCTCCCGCGCCTTGGCCAGATCTTCGCTAAGCGTCGTCCATTCCGGTCGCCGCTCGATCGCCTCAAGCGCGCTGACGGCGTTGGCAACATCGCTCGTGGCCCTGGCTTCTGCCGTCGCAAGCGGCGCTTCCTCTTGCTCGGCGCGACGCAGGGCCTCGATGGCGCTGTCTTGGGCCCCTTCGGCACGGGCAGCGGCGCTATCGGCCGTCTCCATCGCCTTCGTGAGCGCCGCGATATCGGGAAGTTCCCCCTTCTCTACGACCTCTTGCGTGCTGAGCTCGGCGACGAACAGCTTGAGCGCGGCGGATCCAGCGGCAAGCTGAAGGGCATCATCGGCGGGCGTGGCCGCATCGATGCGCGCCTCCAGGGTTCGCAGATCCGCTGCGGCATCCCTGGCGATCTCGTTGCGGGCTCTCGCGGCAGCAAGATCGACGACACCGAGATCGTCGAGCGTCGTTTTCCGCTTACGAAGCGCAGACGCCAAGACCTCCGCGGCGCTGGCGGCAGAAGCCGGCGGCGTGATCTGAAGCTCGGCGGCGCCGAAGCGGATATGGACCTCGCGATCAAGGGTGTGCGCGCCGAGTGCCATTGGCTCGCCATCGATCGTGATTCCTTCCGCTGAGCCGGACAACGCAATCCGGGTCGCGCCGGCGTTCACCACCGCCTGCGCTTCCGCAACGGCGCGATCCTGCGCTTCAAGCGACTTCAGCAGTTTTGGGGCGATCGCCGTGTCGGAGAGAGCCTTCGCTGTGCTGTGTTGTTCCTCAAGCTTCAGAAGGTCGGCATGCCGTTGGCGCGCGGCCTGGATCGCTGCGCCGCGACGGCTTTGTCGGATCCGCTCTTCGCCTTCAGCCAGTGCTGTTCGCGCGGCCTGGCGGTCGGTGCGCGCAAAATCGAGCGCGGTGCGCGCATCCACCACCTTCTGCTTCGCCGCCGACAATGTGTCGGCGACCCCAAGACGCTGTTCGCTTGCTTGGGTCAGCGCGGCGTCCGCTTTCATCCGGGCCTGCGTCGCATCGTCGTGGCGTTGCCGAAGGTCCGCAAGTGCCTTCACCTTGCCGTTGACCGCTTCCTGCTCGGCACGACGGGTGTTGAGGATCTGGGCCGCCGCTCGTGCGATATCGAGCGAAGCGACCAAGTCGCTACGCGCCTGCGCGTCCGTGTTGTCCGCCATCTCGCGCTGGATGATCTTCAGGCGGGCGCGAGCCGCCTCGACATCTGAGAAGCTGCGCTCCAGCGTGGCCAATCGATCCGCGGCTTCGCGCGCCGTGGTCTCGGCAGCCTCGAGCCGCTCACGCGCGTCGGTTTGCCGGCCACGCTTCTGGCCGGTCGGTGTCCAGTAGAGCTCATACTGAGCCTCGACCCGATCACTGACGCGGCGATAGGCAGCGCCGCCCATGATCGACCCGACTTCCGCTTCGAGCGTGGAGGTGACGCTGTCACGCACGAGCTGGCCGGGCGCGGTCACGGACAAGGCCTCGGTCTGGGCGACCCAAAGCAGACCGAGCGCGCCATAGGTCGCGACATCGCCGCCCCGACTCGTGTCGCGGACCGAACCGAGCAGCGCGTTCAAGCGCGCTTCGGCCTCCTCCCCTTGCGCACGGCCCTGAGGCCCCGAGACCTCGACCGATGCGCTGCGCAAGAAATGCTTGGTCACCGACCAGGGCGCGCCATCCACATCGAAAGCGACCTCGACCTCAGGACTGACCGCATCGCCATGTGGGGCGAATGATTGGGCCAGCTGATTGCGCGTGTTGAAGCGGACGAAAAAGGCCGCGCGCAAGGCCTCGAGAAGCGTCGACTTGCCCGTTTCATTCGGCTCGATGACGACGTTGAGGCCGTCGGTGAGTCCCTCGATCACGACGGGTGCGCGGAATTTCCGGAAATTCTTCAGCGAGATGCGACGAATGACGAGGCTCATGCCGGCTCCTCCCGGCTATATTCCACGAAGAGGCGCTCAAGGGCCCGCTTCGCAACCGCCACATCCTCGCCGCCGCCCTCGATCCTGGTATTAAGCATCGCCGCCGCCGCCCCGAGCATGCCCTCGACAGCCAGATTCGCAATGTCTTCTTCGCTCGGCCGACCCAACAGATCATCCGCGCGCACGTCGAGGTACCGCAGCTGATGGCCGATATCGTTTTCGAGCCGACCCAGCATGCCAATCCGGTCGCCGAGACTGGTGATACCAGCCAGCGTCAGGCGCAAAAGCGTAGTGGGCGCGTCGATCGCGCCGAGGAGCAATTCGCACTCGGCGTCAAACGCTGCCTGGTCACCGACCATCCAGTCCCGCAAAAGCCATTGGAAGCGGCCCGTGCGGGTCGGCGTGACGGACGGCTCCGCATCGGTCGCTAGCTCGACAACGAGGGCCTGTCCGGGGTCGTCTCGCTGGAAGCGATCGACTTCAGGCGTGCCGGCATACCAGGTGCGACCATCGACGCGGAGTGCCCCATGCCAGTCACCGAGCGCCAGATAGTCGAGGTTCGATCGGCGTGCGCGATCGGGCGCGATCTTGTTCTTCGTTTCGCCTTGCGAGCCAAAGTCGCGGATCGAACCGTGCGCGAGGCCGATACGCAGGGTCGCGCCGGGAGTCTCCATGGAGTCGAAACGAGCGGTGGGATCTTCGAGATTGTGGCGATGCTCAAGCGGCGCGGGCAGCAGCCAGACGCCGGGGTTCATCTCGATCGGCTCGGGCGTCGACAAAACGACGATGTTCTCGCTCACCCGTTGACGGACGCGATCCCATAATCCGCCATTGCGAGCGAAATCATGATTGCCTGGAAGCAGCCACCAGCGACAGCTATGACGGCTCATCCGGGATATAGCTTGGACGATTGTCCGGTCCTCCGGCCCTTCGGTGTCGAAGATGTCGCCAGCAACGACGACGTGCTGCGCCCCGTGTTCGACCGCTGTGCGCCCAAGTGTGTCGATTGCCTCGAACCGCGCCTCGCTAAGGCCGGCCCGAACTTCGGGCTCGAAGCGCCCAAACGGTTTGCCGAGTTGCCAGTCAGCAGAATGGATGAATTTCAAGATACCTCCCCCTGGTCAGGCGCCCCAGATCCTCGCTTGGCGCGAGAAGTTCTCGGCCGCCGCCAGCTCGAACTTAACCGGGAGGACAATGCTCGCCACCTAAAATATCCGGTCGACCCTTCGCTGATCTCCAACCCCGCTAGGGAAAGCAATTTGCGCGTATGCGTTCGCGCGGCCCGGGCAAGCAAGGGCCGCCTGCAGCACGACATGGGCTTCTTTTATGAGCGTCACGTCGCGCTCCCACTGGCCATCCGGCCCACCGCGGAATTTCTCGCCATGGAGGTAGCTGTTGCGTCCGACGGACCAACCAAGGGCCCCGCGTTTGGCCGTACCACCGTCGGCGGAGCCGGCTAAGAAACGGCCTGTATCCCTCTGTATTCCAGGCCAACGCCGGCAAGTTCGCCGATCCCATGAAGTAAGATGAAACAACCTCTAACCTTTGCAAGGCGATTGCGTCACTTGATCGAATTTCAATAGAATATTTCCCAAGCCGGAAATTGCGCCGTCGCTCAGGTAATTTCGCGCCAATTGTTACCGACGAGGCAAATCTGTCGTGCTGTGCATCATCATGGCAACGCGTCAAATTCACGTCGATAGCTGTGCACCATCTCTCGCAGCGCGGCTGGCTGCAGCACTTCGACCGACTTGCCCCACGAATAAAGGTGCCAACACATTTCGAGGTGGCCGGACGCCTTGAACCGAACCAGCAACGACCCGCTCGCTTCCTCCTCGATCATCTGCGTTGGGTGAAACACGAAGCGCCGCGCGTGCGGTGCGGCCTCTGGACTGAAGCGCCACACGACGTCGCCGTGCTCGGCGGCACTCTCGTAGGATCCGAAACCCTTCTCGGCATGGGCTCGAATGCTGAATGCGGGGTCTAGCTCGAAGCTTTCGCTCAAGACCTCGGCTGAGTAGATCTCCTCCACGCGATAGTGCTGCAACCGGGCGCTCTTTTTCCCGGTATCGCGGGCAACGAGATAACGACGAACGCCGAGCAGAAGCCCGTGCGGTGCGACAACCCGTTCGCTCGGCTTGTCTTGCGTTCGTTTTCGGTATGCAATCTTCAGAAGGAAGGGACCCTTCAATGCTTCTGAGATCGCCGCGTCGACCTCGCTGCTCATCGCCGGCCGCGGGCCAGGACGAGCCGCATGGCCCAGAGCCTCGAGCAAAGTTTCCTCGTCGACGGCCAAACGAGTGCCCGCGCCAGGCGGCAAGAGCGCGCGGACTTTGGATTGGAGGTGCCGCAAAGTTGCCGCCTCCGCCGTCATCTGATGCGCCTCAAGCTCGTTGATAGCGGCAGCCATCGCCGCCAGTTCATCGGCCGACGGCGTAAGCAGCGGCGCGATGTGTTTTGCGTGGATATGCCACCGTCGTTTGCGATCCTCTCCATCCTCGGGCTCGGTCTGGGGGAAGGCAGCTTGCAGAGCGTCCGTCATGCGCTGCGCGGTGCGGTGAGAGCACCCCCACTCTTCGATGATCTCCTCCAGCGAAACGCCACTACGGCGTGTCGCCATCATCGCGAGTTTGAGCAGTTCCTGAGCTTTGGCAAACGACATGATTTACCCTGACAGCTTTTGTCACCCTGATATGCAATATTGCAGGAAAGGGGAATGCGCATGCGCAAGATTGACGGCGATCTAAGACTTTCTGCCTCGGACCTGATGCGGTTCATGGGTTGCCGGCACGCTTCTGCGCTCGATCTGCGCCTGGTCGAAGTCGGCGATCTCAAGCCTCGCCAGGACACCGCCGAGGCCGAACTTCTCCAGCGGCAAGGCGATGAACACGAACTCGCCTTTCTCGAAGAACTCAAAGCGAGCGGACGCCGGATCGTCGAGATCCCCAAGGACGGAATCTCGCTCGAAGAATCCGTGCGCCTAACCCTCGAAGCGATGCGCGATGGCCCCCACGTCATCTTTCAGGGTGCGCTGCTCGACGGCGCGTGGGGCGGGTACAGCGATTTTCTCGAACGGGTTGAGCGGCCTTCCGACCTAGGTGCCTGGTCCTACGAGGTCGTCGATACCAAGTTGAAGCGCAAACCGGACCCGAAGCACGTCCTGCAGCTCTGTCTCTACAGTGACCTGATAGCGAAGGTGCAGGGAACTGCGCCGGAAGCAGCTCACCTGCAACTCGGCGACGGCACCCGCTTCACCGTGCGTCTTTCGGGGGTATCGTCCTACGCGCGCCATGCGCGCCGAATGCTGGAAACTTTCCTCGTCGAGCGGCCGGAGACGCGGCCCGAGCCCGTCTCAGCCTGTGCGCTCTGCCGCTGGAGTGACGATTGCGAAGCGCGGTGGGAAGCAGAGGACAGCCTCTCGCTAGTCGCGGGGATCAACCGATCGCAACGGCAGAAGCTCGAAGCGGTCGGCGTCACCACCATGGAGGGCCTCGCCGCGCGCAGAGAGCGCATTCCGCGCATGGCGGCCGAGACTCAGCGCAAGCTAGTCGCGCAGGCGCGCCTACAGTCGGCCCGGCGTGCCGGCGGCCCGCCGTCGTTCGAACTGCGCGATGCCGAGCCTGGCAAAGGTTTCGGCCTCCTCCCTGCTCCTGATGATGGCGACGTCTTCTACGACATCGAGGGCGATCCGTACTTCCCGGGCGGTCTCGAATACCTCCATGGCGTCTGGTATCGCGATGGTGGCGACTGGCATTTCCGGCCCTTCTGGGCGCACACCCGCGAGGACGAGGGTCGCGCTGCAGCAAATCTGCTGGCCTTTCTCGTCGATCGCATCCGTCGCTTTCCGAACGCGCACATCTACCACTACGCCAACTACGAGATCGCCGCGCTTCGCCGCCTGACGTCGCAGCACCGCGCCGGCGAGGCAGCGATGGACCAGCTCCAGCGAGAGAGCCGATTCGTCGATCTGTTCAAGGTCGTCTCAGGCGCACTGATCGCATCCGAGAAAGGCTATTCGATCAAAGACCTCGAAGCGTTCTACATGGAGAAGCGAGCTGCGGACGTCGCGACCGCGGGCGCTAGCGTCGTCTTCTATGAAGAGTGGCGACAGACCAAGGCGCAGCACCTCCTCGACGCCATTTACGACTACAACCGCACCGATTGCATCTCGACGCAACTGCTTCGCGACTGGTTGGTCCGCGAAGCACGCCCGACTGACATGCCATGGCCGGTGATCGCTGCGGTGCCCGACGGCGGCGCTCTGTCCAACGTGGATGCCGAGGACGAAGCGATCGCAGAGTTGCGCGCACGACTGCAACCAGTGCGCGAGAGGCTTGGCGAACGCGTTGCCGATCTGCTCCTCGACCTCAGCCAGTTCCACAAGCGCGAAGACAAGCCGACCTGGTGGGGGATTTTCGATCGCCTCGCGCAGGAGAGTGAGGAGTTGCTCGACGACCTCGAATGCATCCAGGGGCTCGAGGCCATCGGCGAACCGGAAAAGGTCACCGCCAAGTCGTTTGAGCGGACCTATCGCTTCCCGCCGCAGGAGACGAAGCTGCGTGCCGGCAAAACGCCGTGCGTAAAGCCGGCGGCGATGCCCGAGGACGTTAACCTTCGCTCGATCGACCACGAGACGAACACGCTCGTACTGAGACGCTCGACGGCGAAGGGCGAACTACCTGACCGGCTCGATCTCCTCCCGCCGCAGCCGCTTCGCAATACCGTCCTCAAGGACGCGGTCGCCGCGGTCACCGAAGAGATCATAGCCAATTCCGGCCGCCTCCCCGCCGTCGAGCACCTGCTGCGGCAGTCGCCGCCGATGTTCTCCGACGGCTTTCGTCCTGCTGGCGTTATCTCGACGGATGGCGATCTGCCCGCAGAGACGAGCCGGGCGATTGCGGCGATGGCGGGCACTACGCTTGCCATCCAAGGACCGCCGGGCACGGGCAAAACCTATGTCAGCGCGCTCTCGATCGTGGACCTCGTCCGCGCCGGCAAACGCGTCGCGGTCTCATCGAACAGCCATAAGGCGATCGGCAACCTGCTGGAGGCAGTGGCTGATCGGTCTCTTGCCGAGGGGGGGCAATGCCGCATAGTCCAGAAAGCGTCCGACGATGGCGACGACGAGGCGCATCCGGGCATCGTGTTCGTCCGCGACAACGAAGCGCCCGAGATCGCGTCGGCCGACGTCGTCGGTGCGACCGCCTGGCACTTCGCCCGTTACGATCAGGCCGCATACGACTATCTGATCGTCGACGAGGCGGGCCAGGTCTCGATCGCCAACATCCTGGCCATGGCGCGCTGCGCCCGCAACATCGTGCTGGTCGGGGACCCGATGCAACTGTCCCAACCGCTACAGGGCAGCCATCCCGGCGACAGCGGGCGCTCTTGCCTAGAATATCTCATCGACGGGCATCGCGTCGTGCCGACCGACCGCGGCGTCTTCATTCCCGTCAGCCGGCGGATGCATCCGCGCGTTTGCGGGCTGGTCTCGACGGCTGTCTACGAAGGCCGGCTCGGGAGCGACGAGGCTGCGGGTCGTCAGTCCCTGGTTTCCCGCACTGGCGCCGACCTGGTCGGAGCCGGAATGCGCAGCGTCGCGCATGTCGGCCGCTCCCAAGTCAGCCCGGAGGAAATCGAAGCGATCATCACGCAGATCGTGACAATCGAGGGTTCGACCTACTCCGACCGAGAGGGACGCCAACGGACGATCGGCCATGCGGATGTTCTGGTTGTCGCACCGTACAATGCGCAGGTGAACGCGCTGCGCGCCCGACTGCCTGGTGCGGTTCGGGTCGGTACGGTCGATCGCTTCCAAGGCCAGGAGGCGCCCGTGTGCCTCGTGTCGATGACGACCTCCAGCGGCGAGGAACTGCCGCGCGATATCGATTTCCTGTTCTCGCTGAACCGGATCAACGTGGCGATTTCTCGCGCCCAGGTCACGGCGATGGTCTTCGCCAGTCCGGCGCTGCTCGAAACGCCGTGCCGCACGATCGAAGAGATGGCGCTGGTCAACACCCTCTGCATGCTCCGCGAATATGGGGGTGACAGCTTCTGACATCCACGCGTGCGAAGGTGTCTCCATCGAATCAAAGGAGACTCGAGAATGGCACTCTGGGATATCGGGCTGCGTCACATCGTCGACCTGGACGGACAATTGCTGGCGATCGACGCCGAAGTGATCGACACCTCGTCGCTCCTCGCCAAAGCGAACAAGCCGTTCGACATGTCGCTCTGGCTGGTGCGCGCCGGTGAGCGGTTCGCTATCCAGTCAAGGCAGCTCATCCGGCTTTCGCAGGACGAAGTGCTGTTCTTCGAAACGTCTGCCCACTCCGAGCCGAGCTTCGGCATGCGGCTGGCCGCTTGAGGAGGAAGGAAGCGATGAACTTCACTCACTACGACCTCGGGCAGCTCAATCGGGGAAGCGTGGTCGTCGTCTCGCTCAGCGGGAGCGCAGCGAACGTCCGGCTCATGGATGGCTCGAACTTCAGTAGCTACAAGTCTGGCCGCCAGCATCGCTATATCGGCGGTCTCGCCCGCAGTTCGCCCGTTCGCCTTCAAGTTCCGCAATCGGGGCGCTGGCATGTCGCGGTCGACATGCAGGGGCTGCGCGGCACGGTGAGGTCTAGCATCCAGGTGATCAACGGCGAGGCACTGAGGCCGCTGCCGACGATCAACGAGGCACCGCTTCGAAGCATTCCTACCCTCGTGCGCGATGCCGACAACGATCTCGCTCCTACGCCCGAAGCACCGGACGGCCGGGTTTTCGACGTCTTCATCTCCCACGCGTCCGAGGACAAGGACAATGTTGTGCGGCCTCTCGCGAATGCCTTGCACGAAGCGGGGCTCTCGGTCTGGTACGACGAGTTTGAACTTCGCATCGGGGACAGCCTACGGCGTAAGATCGATCGTGGTCTCGGCAGCAGCCGCTTCGGCGTCGTCGTGCTGTCCCAGGCCTTTTTCGGGAAGGGATGGCCTGAGTACGAGCTCGACGGGCTCGTGACGCGGGCGGTGTCGGGCGACCAAATCCTTCTGCCGGTCTGGCACAACGTTTCGAAAAGCGAGGTCATCAAGTATTCGCCGTCGCTCGCCGATCGGCTGGCGCGGAGCACCGGGACGCACACGGTTGAAGAAATCGCCCTGGAGATCGCCGAGGTGGTGCGCTTGCCGAAGGCCGCCTGAAGGAGGTCGAAATCTGGAGACTGAGATGAACAAGCAGATCGAAGACGAGTGGGAAGGCTGGGATGGCGATACGATCGTCAAGCTCACCGATGGCTCGGTATGGCGTCAGGAAGAATACCACTACGAGTATCGCTATTCCTACCGCCCTCAGGTCACCCTCGACGGAAACATGATGCTCGTCGATGGCATGAGCCGCGCCATCCGTGTTCGCAGACTGGACTAGGAGAATTCGCCATGGGGTTGCGCGTCGACGGAGCTTGGACGGGTTGGAGCGGAGACACGGTCGTCAAATTGACGAACGGGTCGGTCTGGCGCCAGGACCAGTATTACTACCGCTACCAGTACAAGTATCGCCCGGCCGTCATCATCGACGGTCGCCAGATGCATGTGGAAGGAATGCCCAAAGCGGTCCGCGTTCGCCGGATCGGCTAGTGCTACTTTATCTCCCTGTAGCACGCTCCGGTCAGCAGTAGCAAGCGGACGATCGCAACGTGGTAGGCCGCTTGGCCGCTTCCGCGTGCAAGGCCCTATCCAGCACGCCATACTCTGCCGGTGTCAGGAATCGCTCCTTCGCGCTGCGCTTACAGCGCGGCATCCGCTTGCAGGGGTTGAACGAAGGTCCGCTTCGCCGGTTCTCGACCCAAGTCTGGACAGTCTCCATCGTCCAACTAAGCCGTCACTCCTGTCGTTGACGATGACAATGGCTCGGTACCCTCGCTAAGGATGGCCAGATATCGGCTATAGCCGAATACGCGGCCCCGTCGCCTGCCCGTGATCTCCTCGACTACCCTAAGGCGTTCGAGGTCAGAGAGAACTGCATTGACCGTCGGCGCCGATAATCCCGTCCGATCGACCAGTTGGTTCGCGGTAAGAAACGGGTTTTGCTGGAAAAGGTCATGGACGCGCAGCGCCGATCCGGCACGATCACTCTCGGCGGTGATCCGCTCGCGATCTTCCTTGAAAAGATCGACTATTCGGGTTGCGGCGTCGAAGGCCTGGTTGGCGGTGTCGGCGATGCCGGCGAGGAAGAAGTCGAGCCATGCCTCCCAGGCTCCCCGTTCGCGGACCTCTTGCAGCAGACGGTAATAGTCGTTCCGGCGGGTCTTCAGATACAGGCTGAGATAGAGCAGTGGCTTGCGCAGGACGCCGTTGACGCAGAGATACAGCGTCACCATCAGACGGCCGATACGGCCATTGCCGTCAAGAAACGGGTGGATCGTTTCGAACTGGACGTGGAGGAGACCCGCCTTGATCAGTGCTGGCAGGCGAGATTCACTCTCGTGCATGAAGCGTTCGAGAGCATCCAGGCAGCCATCGAGTTCCGTAATCGGCGGTGGCACGAACAGTGCGTTACCTGGGCGCGTGCCGCCGATCCAATTTTGTGATCGCCTGAATTCGCCGGGGCTTTTGGTGCCGCCGCGGCCACTTTGCAGCAGGCGCTCGTGCATCTCTTTGATGAGACGAAGCGACAGCGGCAGCTCTTCCAGCCGATCAAGCCCGTACATCATGGCGTCGACGTAGTTCGAGACCTCCCGGATATCGTCGATTGGCTGGCCGGCCTGCGCCTCGGTTTCGAAGCGGAGCAGGTCCGACAAGGTCGATTGCGTGCCCTCGATCTGAGAGGACAGCACCGCTTCCTTTCGCACGTACATGTAGAGGAAGAGTTCCTGGCGCGGCAGCAGCATGGTGATGCCGTCGAGGCGCCCCATGGCGCGCTCGGCCAGGCTGAGACGGTCGAGCAGGCCCAGCACGTCGATGGGTGGCGCTGGTGGAAGCGGCGGCGGTACGAAGGCCCGCACAACCTCACCCGCAACGGGGGTCTCGACGAAGCGGCCCAGCCGCAGATTCGATTCAGGATCGACCATGCGGGCCTAATATGCGGAGAGTCTCTTATTTAAGCAACTGGCGCTTGGCTTAATTAGTAAACGAGCTAAGGTAAGCGGGATTAAATAAGGGAGAGGACGGGGCGATGCGCAGGCGCGTTCGATATCTGCAAGGCTGCGCCCGTGCGTGAGGCGGGATTATCGGCGCGCCCATGCGCGTGGTCGAGGCTTGCCAAGTGCCTGGTCTCTCGCGAGAATCGCCGCCGTGCGCTCTGATGTCGATCATCTGCCATCGGTCCAGCAAGGCGAACTGGATCGGGTGAAGCAATTGCTGATGGGCGAGTTCGCCGAGGCGACGGCGCGCGCGAACCAGCCGTGGAAGAAGAACGGGCGTATCCTCAAGGTGATCCTGTTCGGCAGCTATGCGCGGGACGATTGGGTCGACGAGCCCGAGAATGGCTACCAGTCCGACTACGACCTGCTGATCATCGTCAGCCATCCCGATCTTACCGACATTGCCGACTATTGGTACGTCGCCGAGGACAAGATCCTGCGCGATTCCGCGATCGCTCGACCGGTGAACATCATCGTCCATACCCTGCAGGAGGTGAATCAGGCGTTGAGCCGGGGTGAATATTTCTGGGTCGATATCGCGCGCGACGGAATCGAACTCTACGAACTGCCTGGCAGCGCACTTGCCACGCCTCAGCCACTGACGCCCGCCGATGCGTTTGAGATGGCGAGCGCTTACCTTTCAAAGCAGCTTCCAGCGGTCGATCGCTGGTTAAAACTTGCAGACGTTTCAATTGCGGAAGAAACTGCGGATCCGGAATGGGCGCGAAACGCAGCCTTCAACCTCCACCAAGCGACCGAAACCGCCTACGCCTGCTTTCTGCTGGTCCGCACCCAGTATTTCCCACGCTCGCACAACATCAAATTCCTGCGGTCGCTTGCCGAGGACAGCGAACCCCGTCTGATCGAGGCGTGGCCGCGCGCGACCCGGATCGAGCGCCGCCGCTTCGAATTGCTCAAGCGCGCCTATGTCGAGGCGCGCTATTCGGCCAGCTACGAGATCGGCAATGACGACCTCGCGGCGCTTTCGCAGTCGGTCGGCGCTCTCCGCAACATCGTCGAGACCGTTTCGCGCGAACGTCTCGAAACGCTCAGCATAGACGCGGGCCTCTAACCGTCGAACGACGCCTGCCGGATAGTTTCCAGTTCCACTTTCCGGCCGAAGTCGGCCGACGCGAGCCCATCTGCGCCCATCAGCGCCGTTCCGTTTCTCGAGCCTGTCACCGAGTTTGAAACCGCCCCAGCCGATCCTGTTCGGGGGGCGGGAGCCTCGACGTGACACCCACCAAATTGCTCATCGGCCAGATCCTTGTCGTGTTCGCGATCGTGGTCGCGGGGGTCTGGACCGCGACCCAGTGGGCGGCGGCGATGCTTGCCTACCAGCCCGAACTGGGGCTGCCGTGGTTCCGCCTCGGCGCCGCGCCGATCTACCGCCCCTGGGCGCTGTTTGGCTGGTGGTATCACTATGATGCCTACGCCCGACAAGTCTTCGACAAGGCGGGCATGCTCGCCGGCGCCAGCGGTTTCGTCGGCTGCGCGGCGGCGATCTTCGGCTCGCTGTGGCGCGCACGCCAGTCGAGTAACGTCACCACCTATGGTTCGGCGCGCTGGGCAAGCCCCCGCGAGATCGAGCGGGCCGGACTGCATCGCGACGCCGGCGTCATGCTCGGCACGCTCGGTGGCCGTTATCTGCGCCATGATGGCCCCGAGCACATCATGGCGTTCGCGCCGACCCGCTCGGGCAAGGGCGTGGGCCTTGTCGTGCCCACGTTGCTGTCCTGGACCGGCTCGACGGTCGTCCATGATATCAAGGGCGAGAACTGGACGCTGACCGCAGGATGGCGCGCGCGGTTCTCGCACTGCCTGCTGTTCAACCCGACTGACGCCGCGTCTGCGCATTACAATCCGCTGCTCGAGGTCCGTCGCGGCATCGACGAGGTGCGTGATGCCCAGAACATCGCCGATATCCTGGTCGATCCCGAAGGCGCGCTGGAACGCCGCAACCATTGGGAGAAAACCAGCCATTCGCTGCTGGTCGGCGCGATCCTCCACATTCTCTATGCCGAGGAGGAGAAGACGCTCGCGCGCGTCGCGACCTTCCTGTCCGATCCGCAGCGCAGTTTCGTCTCCACGCTGCGCCGGATGATGACCACCAATCATCTCGGCGACGACAAGAACCCCAGGGTCCATCCCGTCGTCGCCTCGGCCGCGCGCGAACTGCTCAACAAGAGCGAGAATGAGCGCTCGGGCGTGCTGTCGACCGCCATGTCCTTCCTCGGCCTCTATCGCGATCCGACTGTCGCCGAGGTCACGTCGCGCTGCGACTGGCGGATCGCCGATCTGATCGAGGCCGAGCGGCCCTTGTCGCTCTACCTCGTCATCCCGCCGTCGGACATCAGCCGCACCAAGCCGCTGATCCGCCTCGTGCTCAACCAGATCGGCCGCCGCCTGACCGAGCGGCTCGACCAGCCAGGCGCATCCTCGCGCCGGCACCAGCTCCTGATGATGCTCGACGAGTTCCCGGCGCTGGGACGTCTCGATTTCTTCGAGACCAGCCTCGCCTTCATGGCCGGCTACGGCATCCGCGCCTTCCTGATCGCGCAGTCGCTGAACCAGATCGAGAAGGCATATGGCGACCACAACGCCATCCTCGATAATTGCCATGTCCGCGTTGCCTTCGCGACCAATGACGAGCGCACCGCGAAGCGCATTTCCGACGCGCTCGGCACCGCGACCGAGCAACGTGCCATGCGCAACTATGCCGGCCACCGGCTCGCGCCCTGGCTCGCCCATGTCATGGTCAGCCGCCAGGAAACCGCCCGCCAGCTCCTGACGCCCGGCGAGGTGATGCAGCTTTCGCCCGATGAGGAACTTGTCCTCGTCTCCGGGCTCGCGCCAATCCGGGCGCACAAGCTGCGTTATTTCCGCGATCGCAACTTCGCCGCGCGCGTGGCTGCCGCACCCAAACTGGCGGCGGGCCAATACGCCGATCGGCCGAAGTCGCGCGCCGACGACTGGTCCGATCAAGTCCGCGGCACCGACGCTCGGCTGCACCAAGCCGAGGACGCCGCAGGCGGCGAGGACGATGGCGGCATGCAGCAGCAGCGCCATCCCGGCCTTCCCGAACATGTCTTCAAGGTAACCGACGCCGCCGAAACGCGCGATCCCCAGATCGTGCCCGACGACGACGATGTCGCCGCCGACAAGCGCGCCATGGACCAGGCGCAGGGGCAGAACGCCGTCGTCCGGGGCCATGCGATCAACGAGGGCGCGAAGCGCGACCTCATACCGGATTTCTGAGGTCGCGATGAAGATCCGCCAGAACCTCTATATCGACCGCGAACTCAGCGACGCGCTGGAAGCGCTCGCGGCCGGTCCGCGCGGCAACAAGAGCCACCTCGTCAACGATGCGCTGAAGGATTGGCTGGCGCGCCGAGGGACCAAGGAAGTCGACGACCTCCTCAAGTTACGCCTCGACCGGCTGTCGCGTGAACTCGCCGGCGCCCGGCGCGACATAGACGTTCTGCTGGAAAGCCTGTCGCTGTTCGTCCGCTACCAACTGATGGTGACGGCGCCGTTGCCCGAAGCCGATGCCGCAGCCCGCGCCATCGGCCGCGACCGGTTCGAGGCGTTCGTCTCGCAGGTCGGCCGCCACATCGCCGGTGGCACCCGCACGCTGGCGCCCGCCAAACCCGACGGAGCCACATCATGATTTCTGCCCAGACGACAAGCGTCTCGGCGGAGCGCCGCCGCGCCATGCTGCGCACCGCGTTGGGGCCGGCAATTGCCGCAGCGCTCGCCGACCCGCGGGTGATCGAGATCATGGTCAATCCCGACGGGGCGCTCCGCGTCGACATCCTCGGCGAAGGCCGTGTCGATACCGACGTGAAGCTCGATGGACCCCAGGTAGAGCGGATCATCCGGCTGGTCGCGTCCCATGTCCGGTCCGAGGTCCATGGTGACAAGCCCATCGTATCGGCCGAACTGCCGCCGCTTGGTTCTGGCGCGGGCGAGCGGTTCGAGGGAATCCTGCCGCCTGCATCCACCGCCCCATGTTTTTCGATCCGAAAACCCGCGGCGCGGATCTACACGCTGATGGACTATGTGACCGACGGCATCATGTCGCCGGAGGCCGCGCGCCTGCTTTCCCTGGCGGTTGTCGAACGCCGGAACATCCTCGTCGCCGGTGGGACCAGTTCGGGCAAAACCACGCTCGCGAACGCGCTGCTCGCCGAGATGGCGCATCTCGACGAACGGGTGATCCTGATCGAAGATACCCGCGAGCTGCAATCGCCCGCGCGCGACACGGTGGCGCTCAGGACCCGGCCCGGCGTCGTCACCATGGGCGATCTCGTACGCTCGACGCTGCGCCTTCGGCCCGATCGCATCATCCTCGGCGAGGTGCGGGGCGCCGAAGCGCTGGACATGCTGAAGGCCTGGAACACCGGCCATCCCGGCGGAATCGCGACCGTCCACGCCAACAGCGCGGCGTCCGCGCTCTGCCGGATCGAACAGCTCATCCAGGAGGCCGTGGTCACCGTGCCGCGCCGCCTGGTCGCCGAGGCCATCGACATGATCGTCTTCATCGCCGGGCGCGGCACCGCGCGGCGCATCGAGACGATCGCCCGCGTCGCCGGGCTCGATCCAGACGGCGGCTATGCCGTCGTCGATCTCACCCCGACCCTGACCCTTGACTTGCAAGGAGACTGATCATGACCATTTTTCGCATTCCCAACCGCGACCGCTTCTTTGTCACCGGGCTGATGCTCGGCCTGTCGATCACCATGACCAGCCGCGCTTACGCCAGCGGCGCGGGCATGCCCTGGGAACAACCGCTCCAGCAGGTGCTGGAATCGGTCCAGGGACCGGTCGCCAAGATCGTCGCGGTGTTGATCATCATTTCCACGGGGCTGGCACTCGCGTTCGGCGAGACCGCGGGCGGCTTCCGCAAGCTCATCCAGATCATCTTCGGCCTGTCGATCGCGTTCGCCGCCTCGAGCTTCTTCCTGTCCTTCTTCAGCTTCGGCGGCGGGGCGCTCGTCGCGTGAGCCATATCGAGGGATTCGAGGCGCCCATCCACGCCAGCCTGGGGCAAGCCATCCTGCTGGGTGGTGCGCCCCGCGGCATCGCGATCGTCAACGGCACGATCGCGGCTGCGGTCGGGCTGGGTCTGCAGCAATGGCTGGTCGGGATCGCGATCTGGGCGATCGGCCACAGCATCGCGGTGTTCGCGGCCCGCCGCGATCCGGACTTCGTGCCTGTGCTGCTCCGCCATCTGCGCCAGAAAGGATATCTGGCATGCTGAACCTCGCCGAGTATCGGTCGCGCGCCGATCGGCTCGCCGACCATCTGCCATGGGCAGCTTTGGTCGCGCCCGGCGTCATCCTCAACAAGGACGGCAGCTTCCAGCGCAGCTTCGCCTTTCGCGGCCCCGATCTCGAAAGCGCGACCGAGGCGGAACTGGTGTCGGCGTGCGCCCGGGCAAACAATGTCCTCAAGCGGCTCGGCTCGGGCTGGGCCTTGTTCTTCGAGGCGGAACGGCGCGAGGCGCTCGGCTATCCCGAGAGCGCCTTTCCCGACGCGGCGTCCTGGCTGGTCGAGCAGGAGCGGCGTGCCGGATTCGAAGCCGAGGGCGAGCATTTTGAGAGCCTGTTTCACGGCACCCTAGTCTGGCTACCACCCGCCGACAGCAGCGATGCGGCGGGACGGACACTGGTCGAGCGGCCCGACGACGCGAAAGGCCGGGACTGGCACGCCAGCCTCGCCGGCTTCATCGCCGAGACCGACCGCGTACTCGACCTCCTGTCGGGCTTCATGCCCGAGGTGCGCTCCTTAAGCGACGCGGCGACGCTGACCTATCTGCACGGCACCGTTTCCAGCCGTCGTCACCCGGTCGCCGTGCCGGAAACACCGATCTATCTCGATGCGCTGCTCGCCGACACACCGCTGGTGGGGGGACTGGAGCCGATGCTTGGGGGCCGCCACCTGCGCACGCTGACGGTGCTGGGATTCCCGAACCTTAGCCGACCCGGCATCCTCGACGCGCTCAACCACCAGGATTTCGGATACCGCTGGGTCACGCGCTTCATCGCGCTCGACAAGACCGATGCGACCAAGGCGCTGACCAAGATCCGCCGGCAATGGTTCAACAAGCGCAAGTCGATCACCGCGCTGCTGCGCGAGGTGATGTACAACCAGCCCGTCCAACTTCTCGACACTGACGCCGACAACAAGGTTGTCGATGCCGACCTCGCGCTCCAGGCGCTCGGCGGCGATCACGTCGCCTTCGGCTACCTGACGACGACGATCACGGTGTCGGATGCCGACCGTAATCGTGCCGAAGACAAGGTCCGCGCGGTCGAGCGGATCGTCAACGGCCTCGGCTTCACGGCCAAGCGCGAGGGCGTCAATGCGGTCGAGGCGTGGCTGTCGTCGTTGCCCGGCCAGGCTTATGCCAATGTGCGCCAGCCGCTGGTCCATACACTCAACCTTGCCCATCTCATGCCGCTGTCATCGGTCTGGGCAGGACCGACGGAGAACCGGCATCTCGACGGGCCGCCGCTGCTGTACGCGCAGACCAGCGGATCGACGCCATTCCGCCTCTCGACCCATGTCGGCGATGTCGGCCACATGCTCGTCGTCGGCCCGACCGGCGCGGGCAAGTCGGTGCTGCTCGCGCTCATAGCACTGCAGTTCCGGCGCTATTCCGGCTCCCAACTCTACATCTTCGACAAGGGTTATTCGGCGCGCGCGGCGGTGCTGGCAATGGGTGGTGCCCATCATGCACTGGGCCTCGGCGCGGACAGCGGCGAAACGCTGGCATTCCAGCCGCTGCGCCGGATCGACGATGCGAGCGAGCGGAGCTGGGCGGCGGAATGGATCGCGGCGCTGCTGGCGCACGAAAAGGTGATCGTCACCCCCGAGGTGAAGGACGCCGTCTGGTCGGCGCTCGGCAGTCTCGCGTCGGCACCCCCGGAGGAGCGCACACTGACCGGGCTCGCCATGCTGCTCCAGTCTAATGCGCTGCGCACCGCGCTTACCGCCTATACGCTCGACGGCCCCTATGGCCGTCTCCTCGATGCGGCGGAACAGCATCTCGCGCTCGCCGATGTCCAGTGCTTCGAGACCGAGTCGCTGATGGGACAGGCCGGCGTGGTCGCCCCGGTGCTGACCTATCTCTTCCATCGCCTCGAGGAGCGCTTCGACGGCCGGCCCACGCTGCTGGTGCTCGACGAGGCCTGGATATTCCTTGACCATCCGCTCTTCGCCGCGCGCATCCGCGAATGGCTGAAGACGCTGCGCACGAAGAATGTCGCGGTGCTGTTCGCGACCCAGAGCCTTGCCGATATCGCCGACAGCAGTATCGCGCCCGCCATCATCGAAAGCTGCCCGCAGCGCATTTTGCTGCCCAACGACCGGGCGATCGAACCGCAGTCGCGCGCCGCCTATGAGCGGTTCGGCCTCAATGATCGCCAGATCGAGCTGGTCAGCCGCGCCACCCCCAAGCGGCATTATTATCTGCAATCCGCCCGCGGCAACCGCCTGTTCGAACTGGGCCTCGGCCCGATTGCGCTGGCGCTGTGCGGCGCCTCCGATCCCGGGACCCAGGCGCGCATCGACGCTCTGCTGGCCGAGCACAGCCCCGAAGATTTCGCGGCCCGCTTCCTTGAAGGGGCCGGCCTCGACTGGGCCGCCGATCTCCTCGCCGATTTTTCCGTCCCCCAAGCCAAGGAGTAAAGTGTGATGCGTATCCCAACCCGCAAATTTCTGATCGCGACCGCGCTCGGCTTAGGCGCCATCGGGTCGCTCGCAGTCCCGCTGATCATGCCGAGTGCGCCCGCCCATGCGCAGTTCACCGTGTTCGACCCCAGCAACTACAGCCAGAACCTGCTCACGGCTGCGCGAACCCTCCAGCAGGTCAACAATCAGATCCGCAGCTTGCAGAACCAGGCACAGAGCCTGATGAACCAGGCGAAGAATCTCACCACGATCGGCTTTCCCGAGATCCAGGCGATCACAAGCACGCTCCAGCAGATCGACCAGTTGATGGGTCAGGCGCGGGGCATCCAGTTCCGTGTCGACGGCCTCGACCAGCAATTCCGCCAGCTCTTTCCCCAGAGCTTCAATCAGGCGCTGACCATGAGCGGCCAGGTTGTGGCCGCGCGCACACGACTGGACACCGAGATGGCGGCCTTCAAACAGACCATGGGCGTGCAGGCGCAGGTCGTCGAGAATGTCCAGGCTGACGCGCAGACCCTCAATGGCATCGTTTCGCGAAGCCAGGGCGCCGAGGGCGCGCTGCAGGCGCAACAGGCGACCAACCAGTTGCTCGCGTTGACCGCCAAGCAGCAGTTCCAGATCCAGAACCTGATGGCGGCGCAATACCGCGCCGAAGCCACGGAAGCGGCGCGCCGCGCCCAGGCGGAGGCCGAAGGGCGGGCCGCCACGACGAAGTTCCTCGGTACCGGCTCCGCCTACACGCCCCAATAGTCGGACGCCGGACAGGCGGCGGCGCCGAAGACGCGCCCCACGCGTCTTCGCACCCTCCCGCCGCCGTCGCCGCGGGGCGCGTGATGCTCCCCCTGCGCGCCCCGCGGCACCCCTCTTGATGGAAGAGTCATGTGAACGACCTCAGCGTCATCGACCGGTTCATGCAGGCCTTCATCCGCTACATCGACAGCGGGTTTGGGCTGCTGGGCGGCGACGTCCACTTCCTGACGGTCACGCTGATCGGCATCGACATCACGCTGGCCGGCCTGTTCTGGGCGATGGGCGGCGAAGACAATGTCATCGGCCGCTTCCTCAAGAAGATCCTCTACATCGGCGCGTTCGCGTTCATCCTGAACAGCTTCTCGACCCTTGCCGACATCATCTTCAAGTCGTTCGCGCAGGCCGGGCTCACCGCTGGCGGTGGCACCCTGTCGGCGGACGATCTGCTCAGGCCCGGCCGCGTCGCCTCGACCGGATTCTCCGCCGCCTGGCCGCTGCTCCAGCAGGCGTCGAGCATGATGGGGTTCGTCAGCTTCTTCGAGAATTTCCTGACGATCGCGGTGCTGCTGTTCGCCTGGGTGATCGTCATCCTCGCCTTCTTCATCCTCGCCGCGCAGATGTTCGTGACGATTATCGAGTTCAAATTAACCTCGCTGGCCGGCTTCATCCTCGTGCCCTTCGCGCTCTGGAATCGCACCAGCTTCCTGGCCGAGCGCGTGCTCGGCAATGTCGTCTCGTCGGGCATCAAGGTGATGATGCTCGCCGTGATCGTCGGTATCGGCTCCAATTTCTTCGCCGAGTTCACGACATCGATGCAGGGGCAGGAACCCGATCTCGGCGCCGCGATGAGCCTGACGCTCGGCGCGCTCTCGCTGTTCGGCCTCGGGATCTTCGGCCCCGGCATCGCCTCGGGCCTCGTCGCCGGTGCGCCGCAGCTCGGTGCCGGCGCCGCGCTCGGCACAGCCGTCGGCGCAGCTGGCGTTACCATGCTCGCCGGCGGCGCTACGATCGGCGCGGCCCGTGCGGTCGGCGGCGCTGCGCTCGGTGCGATCCGGGCCGGCACGACCATGGGTTCGGCGGCTTCAGCCTCTTACCAGCTTGGCCAGACGGCGGCCGGATCGTCGAGCGTCGGCGCTGGAATCGGCGGCATGGCGCAGGCGGCCGGCAATACAGTTCGCCAGAGGGCTTCGGCAGCGCTGGGCTTGTCGGAAGCCGCCGAACGCGGCCGCGACGCCGCCTGGTCCGCTCTCAATGGCGGCGCCGGTTCTACCGGATCAGCTTCGGGCGCCGGCAGCGATGGCGCGCCGTCCTGGGCACGCTCGCTGCGCCGCCAGCAGGACGCCCGTCACCACCGCCATGTCGCCATGCAGACGCTGAAGGAAGGCGATCGCGGCGGCGCCTCCGCCACCCCCGACATCAAGGAAAGGGAAGATTGAGCCATGATCTTCAAGCCCCATGATCTTTAAACGCGCTGTCCAGCGCTACGCGCAAACGCCCGAGCCCGAGACGCCCTATCAACGCGCCGGCCAGGTCTGGGATGACCGCATCGGGTCGGCGCGCGTTCAGGCCCGCAACTGGCGATTGATGGCGTTCGGCACGCTGTCGCTGTCGACCGCCATGTCGGGTGCGCTCATCTGGCAATCGCTACAGAGCCGGGTTAGGCCCTACGTCGTCGAGGTCGATCGCCTCGGCGAGGCACGGGCCGTGACCGAAGCCGAAGCGGGCTATCACCCCACTGATCCCCAGATCGCGTGGCATCTGGCGAAGTTCATCGAGAATGTCCGCGGGGTCTCGCTCGACCCGGTGCTGATGCGCCGCGACTGGCTCTCTGCCTATGATTTCACCACGACGCGGGGAAGCCAGTTTCTCGGCGATTATGCCCGGGCCGCAGACCCGTTCGCCAAGAACGGCGAGCGCACTGTGTCGGTCCAGGTAACCAGTGTCGTCCGGGCATCCGATCGGTCATTCCAGGTCAAGTGGACCGAGACGGCCTATGAGCGTGGCAGCGAGGCAGGCTCCTCCCACTGGACCGGCATCCTGACGATCCTGACGAAACCGCCGGTATCCGCCGACACGCTCCGCAAGAACCCGCTCGGCATCTACATCGACGCGATCGACTGGAGCCGCGAACTCGAGCCCGCAGCATCGACCGCTCCCGCGCGCACCGCGCCGCCGTCCAGCGACCTGCCGCTCGGCTCGCCGCTCGACCCGAACCTTGCCGCTCAACCGACCGTCAATCCGGAGACCCAGCCATGATTAGAACTCTCGCAACCGCGGCGCTGCTGGCGCCGTGCCTGATCCTTGCTGCCCAACCCGCAGAGGCGACCACGCACAAAACCACGCCGGTCGCCGCCGCCAACCGCGCAGCGACGATCGAACCCGTCGCGCAGGGTTTCATCAACGCCGTGCAGGTCTATCCGTTCGCCGATGGCGCCATCTATCATGTCATCACCGCGCCTGAGCGGGTGACGGATATCGCGCTGCAACCGGGCGAGACTCTGGTCGCCGTGGCAAGCGGCGACACGGTGCGCTGGGTGATCGGCGATACCACCAGCGGATCGGGCGCTGAGAAGCGGACGCATGTGCTGGTCAAACCGTTCAGTGCTGGCCTGTCCACCAATCTCGTCATCACCACCGACCGGCGCAGTTATCACATCGCGCTGACCAGCATGGCGAAGACAGCGATGGCCGCGCTATCCTGGACCTATCCCCAGGATGCGCTGATCGCATTGAAGCGCGCCGCCGCAGCGAGCGAGGCGGCGGCTCCAGTAGCGGCCGGCATCGAGGTCGAGCAGCTTCATTTCAACTACGCTGTCTCCGGTGATCGACCGGCCTGGCGGCCATTTCGCGCTTTTGACGACGGTCGGCAGACCTTCATTGAATTCCCGGTGACGCTGGCCGTCGGCGAGGCGCCGCCAATCTTCCTGGTGGACGGGAAGGGCGAGGCCCAGCTCGTCAACTATCGCGTGAAGGGCCGCTTCTATGTCGTCGATCGCATCTTCGACGTCGCCGAGCTTCGCCTCGGAACGAAGCACCAGCAGATCGTCCGCATCAGCCGGGTGGCGGACGGCGCGCCCAAGCGGAGGGGATCATGACCGTCGAGGCGGCAGCCCCACCGGCGCCCGAGACCCCCGCCGCACTGGGCAAGGTGGACCCGGAAACGTTCGCGCTTCGCGCCCAGCCGGCGCGCGCGATCCGTTTCAAGCGGGGCGCCGTGGTGGCGATCGCAGCACTCGGCTCCGTCAGCCTGATCGCGACAGCCTGGGTCGCGCTGCGTCCGTCCGCATTGCACCTCGCTGGACAAGCCGATGACCAGACGGTCGCGGCGAAGGCGCCGGCCGATACGCTGAGCGGACTGCCGGGGAGCTATGGCGACGTGCCCAAGCTGGGACCGCCATTGCCGGGCGATCTCGGCCGGCCGATCCTCGATCATCAGCGCGCGATGGGCGTCGCGCCGGCGAGCGGCGAAACCGGTCGCGCGGAACAGGCCGCCGCGACCGAACGCGATCGGCGCGCGGCGGAACTGAAAGCGGCGCGCGAATCGGGATTGTTGGTGCAATCCGGCAATCGCACCGATCCAACCCGCGGCGCCGATGCGACGCAATCTTCTCCCCCGGCGGCGGCTACGGAGCAGGCTCGGCTCGCGATCGATCCCGATCGCGATCCCAATGCCCAGCAGCGCAACGCCGACTTCGTCGCGACGCGCGACACCGGCGGCGACGTCAACGAGCATCGGTTGAACCCACCGGCGTCGCCGAACATGCTGTCCGCTGGCAGCGTCATCGCCGCTAGCCTGATCACTGGCCTTCGATCCGACCTCCCCGGCCTGGTCACCGCCCAGGTGACGGAGCGGGTCTTCGACAGCGCAACGGGCAGCATTCTGCTCATTCCGCAGGGCGCGAGGCTGATCGGAAGCTACGACAGCGTAGTCGCCTTCGGGCAGAAGCGCGCGCTGGTGGTGTGGCAGCGGATCATCTTGCCGGACGGCAGCTCGATCCAGCTCGACAACGTGCCCGCGACGGACCCATCGGGCTATGCCGGGCTCGCCGACAAGGTCGATTTCCACACTTGGGCGCTGCTCAAGGGCGTCGCGATTTCGACATTACTTGGCGTGGGCTCGAACGTGACCTTCTCCGGCGAGAGCGATCTTGTCCAGGCGATTCGAGAATCCACGCAGCAGAATGTGTCCCGCGCCGGCGACCAGATCACGTCCCGCAATCTGCAGATACAGCCGACCATCACGATCCGGCCCGGTGCCCCGGTCCGGCTCGTCGTCCATCGCGATCTCATTTTGACTCGCTGGAAAGAATAGGAGGAAAGTCATGGCCGAACTGAAACTCGGCAAGCTGCCCGATCGCACACCCGTGAAACTGACGATCTCCGTTCTGCCGGAACTCCATCAGGCGCTTGCCGATTATGCCGCGCTCTATGCCGAATCCTATGGGCAGAAAGAAACGATCGCCGAGCTGATTCCGGCAATGCTCTCAGGGTTTCTGGAGAGCGATCGTGCATTCCAGAAGAGGGGAGTGCGCAAAGGTGCCTGATCACCACGATCTGCCTCATCTGCCGCCAAGAACGTCACCATTTCTTTCGAACGGGCAGGCCGCGGCGTATCTGAACCTTTCGCCGCGGACTCTAGAAAAGCTTCGAGTGGTGGGCGGCGGGCCACAGTTTCGCAAGTTCGGCCGTCGCGTGATGTACGCGGCCGACGAACTGGAAGCGTGGGCGGCCCAGCGCAGATGCAATTCGACTTCCGATGCCGCATGGAAACACCCACCCACCAACTAATGACGGTTCGTGGCCTTCAGCGGACCGGCGGACAGCAATGCTCGCTTTGACCGATCGCTGAGATTGAGGGACCGAAGGGCATCCATCACGTCTAGAAGACGAGACCGGCACATTCACGCTGACATCAGTGGGATGTTCGCGTTTGATGTATCCCACTGCAACACGAGAGGAAGGTGCTTCCGGCGCGCGAATGCACAGCCGGCCGGTCGATGCTGCCGGGTTGCACCTGTCTCTGAGGCATCGCGAAACTAGGGCGGCTGGCACTTCACCAGTGGTCCCGAGGTGAATCTTTTTCTGTGGGGTCAGCGCCCGCGACCATGATTTGGCGTGCGGACCATGTGCGGACCAGCCGTTCTCGCGGGCAACCTCGCCGCGGCGACCAGTCTCTAAGTACATGATTTCACTGAATAAAATGGAGCGGGCGAAGGGATTCGAACCCTCGACCCCAACCTTGGCAAGGTTGTGCTCTACCCCTGAGCTACGCCCGCTCTGGCGTCGTTTCCGCAGGAGAGCCCTGCGGTCGAGGCGCGGCTATTAGCGTGGGGGTGCCCCCTCCGCAAGCCCGATTCTGCAGAAATCGTTCGGGGCTTGGCATCGGCGGGCGCCCTCCCACATAAGGAGGCGCGAAACGGTCTGCAGGAGAATCATTGGTGGCGACTTTGGGGATGAGTGCGGCAGACCGGGAGGCCGTCGAGGCGTTCAAGCGCGACGTGGTCGAGCCCTCGATGACCTCCCTCGTGATCCTCGACTTCTGGGCCGAATGGTGCGGCCCGTGCAAGCAGCTCGCCCCGCTGCTCGACAAGGTCGCTGCCGCCTATGCCGACAAGGGCGTTGTCCTCGTCAAGGTCAATGTCGACGAACAGAAGCTGGTCGCCGCGCAGTTTCGCGTCCAGTCGATCCCCACGGTCTATGCGATGTTCCAGGGCCAGCTCGTCGCGGATCTCACGCCGGCGCGCAGCGAGAGCCAGCTCACCCAGATGCTCGACCAGATCCTGCGCCAGCTCCCGATCGAGAGCAGCGCCGGCAAGCTCCAGCAGGACATCGCGCCGTTGATCGCGATGGGCGAGGAGGTGCTCGAAAGCGGCGATACCGAGCGGGCGCTGTCGATCTTCGGCCAGCTGGCCGAGATGGCTCCTGAGGACGGTCAGGTGACCTCGGGCCTGGCCCGGGCGATGATCAAGGCCGGCCGGATTGAAGATGCCGAGACGCTGCTCGCCAGCGTCGCCCCCGACAAGGCCAAGGAGCCCCCGATCGCGCGAGCCCAGGCCGCGCTCGCGCTCGCCCGCGAGGCGCAACCGGTCGACGATCTCGGGCCCCTGCGCGCGCGCGTCGCTGCCGATCCCGACGATCATGAGGCGCGTTTCGAGCTTGCCGGCGCGCTGATGGCGGCGGGCGATCGCGACGGCGCGGCCGACAATCTGCTCGAGAGCATTGCGCGCGATCGCGATTGGAACGAGGGCGCGGCGCGCGCGCGGCTGCTCAAGCTGCTCGAGGTGGTCGGGCTCGAGGACAGCTGGGTGCGCGATCAGCGCCGCCGCCTCTCCGCCATATTGTTCACCTGATCATGGCGGTCGCCGCCGCCCAACGCCTATCGATCTTCCCGCTCGCGGGCGCGTTGCTGTTTCCCCGCGGTCATCTGCCGCTCCACATTTTCGAGCCACGCTATCGCGCGCTGGTGTCCGATGCGCTGGCGCGCGACCGGCGCATATCGATGATCCAGCCACGCGGCCCCGGCGAGCCCCCGCCACTGTTCTCGGTCGGCTGCATCGGCCACATCCGCGAGGTGGAGCGGCTCGATGACGGCCGGTTCAATATCATCCTCGAGGGCATTTGCCGCTTTCGCCTGCTGCGCGAACTCGAGGTGTCGACGCCCTTCCGGCAGGTCGAAGCCGATGTTTCGGGCTTCGCCGATGGCGAAGCGCCCGACGCGCTCCCCAGCATCGTCCGCGCCGAGATCGAGCGCGAGGCGCGCCGCTTTGCCGACAGCCGCGGCGTGGCGGTCGACTGGACCGGGGTCAGCCGGCTCGACGACGAAACCCTCGTCAACGCGATCTCGGCAATCGCGCCGTTCGACGCCGCGGCCAAGCAGGCGCTGCTCGAAGCGCTGACACTCGCCGACCGCGCCGACCTGCTCGCCCAGTTCCTCGGCTTTTTCCGCCGTGGCGACGACGAACCCGCGACGCTGCAATGAGCTTCGACCCCACGCTGCTGGCGATGCTGGCCTGCCCGGTGACGCGCACGCCGCTGCGTTACGACACGGAGACGCAAGAGCTGGTCTCCGAAGCCGCGGGGCTTGCCTATCCGGTGCGTGACGGCGTGCCGGTGATGCTGGTCGAGGAAGCCCGGCGGTTGCCTTCCCGAAGCGGCTAAATGGCCAGACCCTGCAGCAGCCGGGGCAGCTTGCCGGTCTCGCCACGCGCTTCGGCCATGAACCGCCCCTTGAGCGGCCCGAGCCGCTGAACCGCGCCGAGGCCGATGCGGCGCACCGTCCGCGCGGTTCGGCCGGGCAGGCCGAACAGCCGGGTGAGGCCGTCGGTCGAGGCCGCGACCATGAAACTGTCGAGGCTGCGCCAGCGCTGGTAGCGCGCGAGCAGCTGCGCATCGCCGGGGTCGAGTCCCAGCCGCATCCCTTCGACCAGCACCTCGGTCAGCGCCGCGACATCGCGATAGCCGAGATTGACGCCCTGCCCCGCGATCGGATGGATACCGTGCGCGGCGTCGCCGACCAGCGCGAGGCGGGTGTCGGTGATCCGCGCGGCGTGATGGAAGCCGAGCGGATAGGAGGAACGCGGCGAGATCAGCCGCACCGCTCCGAGCATGCCCCCCATCCGCTTCTCGGCCTCGGCCTGATATGCGCGATCGGGCAGGCCGAGCATCGCCGGAGCGTGCTTCTCGTCGACCGTCCACACCAGCGCCGAGCGATGCTCGCCGGCAGGCCCGTCGATCAGTGGCAGGACAGCGAAGGGGCCGGCTGGATAGAAAATCTCGTAGGCGGTGCCGCGATGGGGCTTTTCGTGGGCGATCGAGGCGATCATCGCGACATGCCGGTAGCTCCAGCGCGCGACGTTGATGCCGGCGGCCTCGCGCGTCGGCGACTGGCGCCCCTCGGCGCCGATCAGCAGCGAGCCTGTCACGACAGCGCCATCGGCGAGCGTCACGCGGACACCGTCGAGATCGCGCCGCACCTCGGCCGGCCGCGCCGGCCGCAGCAGGCTGAGGCCCGTCGTCGCGCGCGCGGCACTGTCGAGCGCGAGGCGCAGGTCGCGATTCTCGAACATCAGCCCCAGCGCGCCGTCGTCGGCCGACGGCTCGAACATCAGGCTTTCGGGACTGAGCCCATCCTGGACCTTGATCGCCTCGATCGGGCAGCCTTTGCCGGCGAGCAGCGCGCCGACCCCGATCGCCTCGAGCATCCGCCACGGCGCGCTGGCCACCGCCGAGGCGCGGCCGTCGAAACCGGTGGCGAGCATCTTGCCCGGATCGGCCGGGTCGATAACGGTCACGCTGATATGATGCCGCGCGAGCGCGATGCCGAGCGTCAGCCCGACCAAGCCACCGCCCAGAATGATGACGTCCTGCCGATCCATGGGGGGTTCTTACGAGGTCCGGGATGGCGAGCCAAGCGATTGCGCGGCGGCGCGTGTGCTTTACGATGGCGGGCATGAAACTAATCTTCCTTCACGGCCCGCCGGCGTCGGGCAAGCTGACGGTGGCGCGCGCACTCGCGACGCTCTCCGGCCTGCCGGTGTTTCACAATCATTTCGCGGTCGATGCGGCGGCGTCGGTTTTCGCGTTCGGCAGCGATGCCTTCATCCGATTGCGCGAAACCTATTGGTTGGCGATGTTCGAGGAGGCCGCGGCCAACCAACGCTCGATCATTTTCACCTTCACGCCCGAACCGTCGGTTCCATCTGATTTTCCTGCCCGCGTCCGCACACTGGTCGAACGATATGGCGGCACGGTCGACTTCATCCGGCTGACGGTTGAGCGCGAAGAGCAGGAGGCCCGCCTCGACGCCCCCAGCCGTAGCGAGTTCGGCAAGCTCAGATCGCTCGATCTGTTGCGCCAACTTCGCACGACGTTCGCTACCTGCGAGGCGGCGATGCCCGAAGGGCGGATCTCGATCGATACGACCCGAACCACGCCCGAAGCCGCCGCCTGTGTGATAACGGAGGCCTTGGGCCTCGACGTGCGACAGGCCGTTCGGTCGCTCGCTTGACCGCGACTCCCCGCTATGGGATTCTCGCGGGAGCGGGACCAACGAATGGAACGAAGATGGCAAGTCGCAGCATCCCGATAACGGGACCGCGCGTGGAAGAAGGCGGCTGGCGTGCGTCGCTTCGCCATGCCGGCCGGCGCGCGGGCGCGATCCTCGCGGCGTGCGCGCTGATCGGTGCGACGATCGCGCTCGGCTTCGTGCTGGCGAGCTATCACGTGACCGATCCGGCGCTCAACACCGCCGCGGGCGGCCCCGCGCAGAACATCTTTGGCGCGCCCGGCGCATGGATCGCCGATCTTGCGCTCAGCCTGTTCGGGCCGGGGATCGCGGTCGTGCTGCCGCTCGGGCTGATCTGGGGACTGCGGCTGTGGCGCGGGCGCGCGGTCGGCCGCTGGGGCCGGTCGCTCGCGATCGCGTTGCTCGCGGTGCTGCTGCTCGGCATCGGCCTCGCGCTGTTCCGAGGCGGTTCGGTCGCCGGTCTGCCGGCCGGCTTCGGCGGCAGCCTCGGGCTGGGAGGTGCGGGGCTGGTCGCGCTGGGGCTCGACCAGCTCGCCGATCCGATACTCGCCAACGGCATCCGCCTCGGCAGCGCGGCGCTGTTCGCGATCGCCGGGCTGTCCTGCTGGGCGTGGGGACTCGGATTGCTCGCCGACGAACGTGACTGGCTGTTCCGCCGCGGCGTCTACGCGCGCCGCGCGGCCGAGCCCTATGACGGCGACGAGATCGACGAGGACGATCTCGGCTCGATCGGCCGCGTGCCGATCCCGGTCCGCCCGCCGCGGCACGCGCCGATCGACGAGAATGCAGCCGAGCCGCCCCCGCCGCTGATCGCCGATCGCAAGAAGGCCGCCGCGCCGTCGGCCAAGACCGCGGCGCGCGAGCGGCAAAGCTCGCTGCCGCTCGGCGACACCTACAAGCTACCCAGCCTCGACTTGCTGGCGCCCGCGCCGCCCTCGGCCAACAAGGTGATCGACAAGGCCGCGCTTGAACGCAATGCGCGGCTGCTCGAGACCGTGCTCGACGATTTCAACGTCAAGGGCCGCATCGTCGAGATCCGCCCCGGCCCGGTCGTCACCATGTACGAGCTCGAGCCCGCCGCGGGGATCAAGGCGAGCCGGGTGATCGCGCTCGCCGACGACATCGCGCGCAACATGTCGGCGATGTCGGCGCGCATCGCGGTGATCCCCGGCCGCACGGTGATCGGCATTGAGCTGCCCAACGCCAAGCGCGAGACGGTGTCGCTGTCCGAGCTGATCGCCAGCGATGCGTTCGAGGACGTCACCGGGCTCGGCCTCGTGCTCGGCAAGAATATCGGCGGCGATCCGGTGATCGCCGATCTTGCGCCGATGCCGCATCTGCTGGTCGCGGGCACCACCGGCTCGGGCAAGTCGGTCGGCCTCAACTCGATGATCCTGTCGCTGCTCTATCGGATGACCCCCGATCAGTGCCGGATGATCATGATCGATCCGAAGATGCTCGAGCTCAGCGTCTATGACGATATCCCTCATCTGCTCTCGTCGGTGGTGACCGAGCCGCAAAAAGCGGTGCGCGCACTCAAATGGGCGGTCGAGCAGATGGAGGACCGCTATCGGATGATGTCCTCGATCGGGGTGCGAGGGCTGGCCAGCTTCAACGAGAAGGTGCGTGCGGCCAAGACCAAGGGCCAGCCGCTCGGCCGCCGCGTCCAGACGGGTTACGACGCCGAGACCGGCCAGCCGATCTATGAGGAGGAGAAGCTCGAATTCGAGCCGCTGCCGCAGATCGTGGTGATCGTCGACGAGCTTGCCGATCTGATGATGACCGCGGGCAAGGAGGTCGAGTTCCTGATCCAGCGGCTTGCGCAGAAGGCGCGCGCGGCAGGCATCCACCTGATCATGGCGACCCAGCGGCCGTCGGTCGACGTGATCACCGGGGTGATCAAGGCCAATCTGCCGACGCGGATCAGCTTCCAGGTGACCAGCAAGATCGACAGCCGCACGATCCTCGGCGAGCAGGGCGCCGAGCAGCTGCTCGGCAAGGGTGACATGCTGTTCATGCCCGGCGGCAAGCAGATCGTGCGCGTCCACGGCCCGTTCGTGTCCGATGACGAGGTTCGCGCGGTCGCCGACCATTGGCGGGGCCAGGGCACCCCCGACTATATCACCGCGGTCACCGAGGAGCCCGAGGACGGCGGCTTCGCGATGGAGGGCGGCCCCTCGGGCCCCGACGACCCCGAGACCCAGACCTATCGCCGTGCGATCCAGCTCGTGGTCGAGAACCGCAAGGCCTCGACCAGCTGGCTCCAGCGCCAGCTGCGTGTCGGCTACAACTCGGCCGCGCGGCTGATCGAACGGCTCGAGAAGGATGGCATCGTCTCGCCGCCCGATCATGTCGGCCGCCGCGAGGTGATGATCGAGGTGGCCGATCTGGGACGCTTCCTGAACTGAGGAGAGCTTGGCCAAGCCAAGCTGACCCACGCCAGCCGGCGTCGGGAACCCGCGATCGTCGGCGGGGCCTTCACGCGATGGTAAGGAATTGCGCGCATGATGGCGACGGCCCGATGCGGTCGGGTTAACCCTTTTTGTTACGGCCTCGGAAATATCCATCCGTCATGATGTGCGGGCGCCCGGCTGTGGGCGTGTCCGACGGGAATGCGGGATGATGCGACGTCCGACCCTGGCCCTATTGCTGGCGATGTTGCCCGTGGGCGCTTCGGCGCAAGGCTTGCCGATCGATTTCGGCGCAGATGCCGCCGAGGCGGTCGGCTACGAAGGAGCGGCGCGCGGCGCCGCGCCGAGCGCCGCGCTGCGGGACGCGCAGGCGGCCTCCGTCAGCCGCGCACGCGCCGTGCGGCACGGCGAACATACGGTCCTGCTGATCGGCGGCAGTGGTCGCAGCGAATCTACCGGGGCCATCACGGTCCGCGTTCGGGATAAAGGGTTGCGAGAGTAGCGAACCCCTCCCGCTGAAGGATGCGCGGATGTGGCAGCCTTCGGCGGAAGGGGCGTTCAACGCCGCCGGTTCTACTGCGGCACAACCGTCACCGCGCGGCGGTTCTGGGCCCAGCTTTCCTCGTCGGAGCCGGTCGCGACCGGGCGTTCCTTGCCATAGCTGATCACCGACAGCCGCGAGGGTGCGACGCCCGCGTTGACCAGGAAATTCTTGGCCGCGTTGGCGCGGCGCTCGCCGAGCGCGAGATTATATTCGCGCGTACCGCGCTCGTCGCAATGGCCTTCGATCGTCACCGCGGTGTTCGGATATCTGGCGAGCCACTGCGCCTGCTTGGAGAGGATCGCCTGGCTTTCGGCGTCGATATCGTAAAGATCGGTGCCGAAATGGATGGTGTCGGTTCCCGCTTGGGCAAGGAAATCAGCGCGCGAGCCCGGCACGACAGTCGTGCTCGGCGGGGGCGGGGGCGTTTCGGTGGTGGTTGGCGGGGCGGTTGCCGCAGGCGGCGGCGGCAATTCCTCGGGCTTCTTCTTGCTGCAGGCCGCGACGCTCAGCGCCAGCGCGGACACCAGGGCGATTCTCATCGTCAGACGCGCCATCGTGGATCTCCTTTTCGAGTAGTTACGGTTCAATAACGTGATTCGTTCGGAAAAGCTCCAGAAACCGGCGTCAGGGCAGCAACGGGCCCCAGGCAGGATCGGAACCGTCGAGCGGGGTCGGCACCGGCCGCTCGTTGACCCCGGTGAGATCGACCGACCAGAGATCGGCCTTGCCCGAACCCTGACCGGTGCGGAAGAACATGATCACCCGGCCGTTGGGCGACCAGCTCGGCCCTTCGTCCTGCCAGCCGTTGGTGAGGATCTTCTCGCCCGATCCGTCGACCCCCATGATCCCGACATTGAAGCCGCCACCGATCCTGGTGAAAGCGATCAGATCCCCACGCGGGCTCCAGGCGGCGCTGCCATAGCGGCCCGATCCGAAGCTGATCCGGCTCTGATTCGATCCGTCGGCATTCATCACATAAAGCTGCTGCGTGCCCGAACGATCGCTTTCGAACACGATCCGCGATCCGTCGGGCGAATAGCTGGCGCCGGTATCGATGCCCGGCGAGGTGGTGAGCCGCTGGGGCGCTCCGCCACTCGCGGCGACGCGGTAGATGTCGGTGTTGCCGCCGATCGCCATCGAGAAAACGATCGAGCGGCCGTCGGGCGAGAAACGCGGCGCGAAGGTCATGTTGGGCTGATCGACGACAAGCCGCTGGGTGCCCGAACCGATATCGTACACATAAACCCGCGCGCGATTGTTCGTATAGGACATATAGGTGATCGTTTGCTGGTTCGGCGCGAAGCGCGGGGTGAGCACGATCGTCTGGCCGTTGGTCAGGAAGCGGTGGTTAGCCCCGTCCTGATCCATGATCGCAAGCCGCTTGGTGCGATTGGTCTTGGGCCCTGTCTCGGAAACATAGACCACGCGGCTGTCGAAATAAGGGCCCTCGCCGGTCAGCCGCGTATAGACGGTATCGGCACATTTATGCGCGGCGCGCCGCCACTGCGAGGGCTGGACGACGAAGCCCTGGCGCGCCAGTTCGGACTTGGCGAGCACGTCGTAGAGATAGCAGCCGACCGTCAGCGATCCGTCGCCATTGGCCTGCACGAAACCCTGGACGAGCGCCTGCGCGCCGCTTTGCGTCCAGAAGATATAGTCGGGCGCGGTGACTTGCGGATGGCTGACCGTCTCGAGCGCGCTTTTTGGCAGCGGGTTGAACAGGCCGCTATTCTTGAGATCGTTGGTGACAACCTCGGCGACGCGCTGGCCGAGCGACGCGGTGTCCCCGGCGGGCGTGTTGGCGACCGAGGGCGTCGGCATGCCGGGAATCGCGATCGGCATCGGCTGGGCGATGCCGCCGGTGATGTCGACCTCGAGCTGGGCGGCGGCAGGCGCCGACAGGCCGAGCGCGGCCATGAAAAAGGCCAGGATTGCTCCAGCGCGCGATACCCCCCTCTCCTCCATTGGAGGGGCCGGGGGTGGGGTATCTCCGCGGGCGCAGGTACAGTTGGATAGACCCCGCCCCAACCTCTCCCCTGAAGGGGAGGGGCTTGCGGATTTCGGGAAAATCCGGAAAGGGCGAAGGCGCATTCTCGTCTCCTCTGCCCCACCGCGGCGTTTAGAGCCGAAAGCGGGGGCGTAAGTCAAATCCGGCATCAGCTCATCTGCGCGGGACGGAAAGTGAACACGATGTCCTGCCAGGCTTCGAACAGGTCGGCAGGCAGTTTATACGGCGCGCAGCGCTGGAGCGCTCGCGTGGCGGCCTCGTTCATCTGCCGGAGATAGGGCTGGTTGGCGGGATTGACGCCGAGATTGCCGACCACCTCGGGCGCAACCGCGATCGAGCCATCCTTTTTCAACCGGAGCCTTATCTTGCTGACGATGCTCGCCGCGTCCGCGCCGCCCGCCGGGATCGTGTAGCATGGCTTGACCTGGCTCGCGATCAGCGCGGCGAGCCCGTTCATCGCGAGCGGGCTGATCGCGGCGGCGCGCGGCGCGGTGCTCTTGCCGGCCGACTTGTCGACCGGAATGCCCTTCAGGAAATCGGTGCCGAGCGAGGTCGCCTTGGGCTTGGGCTTGGCCGGCGGGGCCGGAGGAGCGGGCTTGGCCGCCGGCGGCGTCGGCTTGGGCGGCTCGGCGGCTTTCGGCGCGGGCTTGGGCGTCGGAGCCGGAGCGGGCTTGGGCGCCGGAGCCGGCTGGGGCTTGGCGGGGGCCGGCTCGGGCGGCGGCGCGTCCTCGATCGTCGGCGCGACCTCGGGAGCCTCCGCGGCCTGGGGCGCTTCTTTCGAGATTTCCGGGGCGGCCGAGGTCAGTCCGGCCTTGTCGACCAGCATCACGTCCATCGGCTCGCTGAGCTTGGGCATCTTGCGGACGCTCATCAGGTTGAGCGAGAGGATCGCCAGCAGGCCGATATGCCCGACGACCGAGAGCCCCAGTCCGGTCCGCTCGCTGCGCTCCATCACGGCACCGCGGGTTCGGGAACCGAATCGCCATCGATGCGTCCGCGGCGGCCCGCCGGCGCGGCGCTTTCTCCGAGCGTGACCAGCGCCACCCGGTTGAGCCCGGCGTGGTTGAGCGCCCCCATCACCGCCATGACGCGGCCATAGTCGAGCGCCTTGTCGGCCCGCAGGAAGATTTGCGGGCTGTCCTTGCCCTTGCCCGATCGGGCCGCGATCTGGGCGAGCCGGTCGGGCAGCGCCGCCATCTGGACCTCGCGATCGTCGATAAACACCGCGCCGGCCTGGTCGATCGAGAGCTGGACCGGCTTCTTCTCCTGGTCGAGTGCGCCCGCCGCGCTTTCGGGCAGATCGACCGGCACACCCGCGAGCAGCAGCGGCGCGGTGACCATGAAGATGATCAACAGCACGAGCATCACGTCGACCAGCGGCGTGACGTTGATCTCGGCCATCGGCGCGCGCCGGCCGCCCCGGCCCGAGACGGGGCCCCTAGCGGAACCCATGCCCATCAGGCGCGCTCCAGCTCGCGGCTGAGCGTCATATGCAGCGCATCGCCGAAGCGGTGAAGATGACCCTCGATCTTCGAGACCTTATGCAGCAGCCGGTTATAGGCGATTACTGCCGGAATCGCTGCGAACAGCCCGAGCGCGGTGGCGAACAGCGCCTCGGCGATGCCGGGAGCCACCACCCCGAGCGAGGTGTTCTGCGACGCCGCGATGTCGGTGAAGCTGCGCATGATCCCCCAGACGGTGCCGAACAGCCCGACAAAGGGCGCGACCGAACCGACGGTGGCGAGGATGTTGAGCCGGTCGGACAACCGGTCGATCTCGCCCGCCGCGGCCGAGGCCATCGCGCTCGCAAGCCGCGCGCGCGTGCCGTCGCGATCGACCGGCTGGCCGCTGCGCACCGAGCGCCGCCATTCGGCTACCCCCGCCGAAAAGACCCTCGCCGACGGCAGGTCTTGTCGCCCCGGCCCTTCATAGAAACGGTCGATATCCTCGGACTTCCAGAAATCGGTTTCGAATGCCCGGCTCGTCTTGAACGCCTTGTCGAGCGCCATGCTGCCCGACAGGATGATCGTCCAGGTCCAGATGCTGGCCGCGAGCAACCCGATCATCACCGCCTTCACCACGATGTCCGCCTGGAGGAACAGCGCGATCGGCGACAAGGCGGAGGTCGATGCGGCGACCGCCAGATCCTGCATCATCAATTCAACCCGTCCCTTTCAATCGTTCGAGCGCCTCGATCCACTGGCGGGGCTGGCGCTTCGGCCGGCCGTCAGGGCCGATCAGCGCGACCGAAATATCAGCCTCCACCACTGTTTCAGACCCCCGCATGACTCTCTGATGAACGGCGCACGAGGCGCCGCGCATCCTCCCGATCCGGCTGACCACCAGCAGATCGTCGTCGAGCCGGGCCGGGGCCCTGTAGCGCAGCCCGAGCCCGGCCACGACATAGCTGCCCTCGCCGCTCTCGAGCGCATCGCGCTGGCCGATCCCTGCCAGCCGCAGCATGTCGCTGCGCGCGCGCTCGAGGAAGCGAAGATAGCTGGCATGATAAACGACCCCGCCTGCGTCGGTATCCTCGAAATAGACGCGCAGCGCGAACAAATGTGCACCCGCTTCGAAGCGGCCGGAATAGGGGGCCTCATGCATGTCGCCGCCTGTTTAGGCGATCGGTGGTCGAAATGAATCCCTTTTGTGGGGAGCGGCGTCGTTTCGTCCTGCGCCGGCATCGTTCCGACTTCCTCCTCCCACGCTTTCAAGAGGGATTTTCCTCACACGCCGTCGAACAGTCCTTCCTGCCCTGCTTCGGGCGGCGGATTGAGGCCGAGATGCTTCCAACCCCGCCCGTTGAGGCAGCGGCCGCGCGCGGTCCGCGCGATCAGGCCGAGCTGGATCAGATAGGGCTCGATCACATCCTCGATGGTGTCGCGCGGCTCGGACAGCCCGGCGGCGAGCGTTTCCACCCCCACCGGCCCGCCGCGATAGATGTCGGCGATCATGTGCAGATAGCGGCGATCCATCGCGTCGAGGCCCAGCGCATCGACCTCGAGCCGGTTGAGCGCCTGATCGGCGACCTTGGCGTCGACCGTCTCGGCCCCCAGCACATGCGCGAAATCGCGCACGCGGCGGAGCAGCCGCCCGGCGATGCGCGGCGTGCCGCGTGCGCGGCGAGCGATCTCCTTCGCGCCATCAGAGGCGATAGCGAGATCGAGCAGCCGGGCGGCGCGGCTCACCACCTTTTCGAGCTCTTCGACGGTATAGAATTGCAGGCGGACCGGAATGCCGAAGCGGTCGCGCAGCGGGGTCGTGATCAGGCCCTGACGGGTGGTCGCCCCCACCAGCGTGAAGCGCGGCAGATCGATCCGCACGCTCCTGGCGGACGGCCCCTCGCCGATCATCAGATCGAGCGCGCGATCCTCCATCGCAGGATAGAGCACCTCCTCGACCGCCGGCTGCAGCCGGTGGATCTCGTCGATGAACAGCACGTCGCCATCTTCGAGATTGGTGAGCAGCGCGGCAAGGTCGCCCGACTTGGCGATCACCGGGCCCGAGGTGGCGCGGAAGCCCGATCCCATCTCGCGGGCGATGATCTGCGCGAGCGTGGTCTTGCCGAGCCCCGGCGGGCCGAAGAACAGCACATGGTCGAGCGCCTCGCCGCGCCGCCGCGCCGCCTCGATGAACACCCGCAAATTCTCGCGCGCCGCCTGCTGCCCGACAAATTCCTCGAGCGACTTGGGGCGCAGCGCGGCGTCCATATCCTCGGTACGGCGCGCTCCGGCGATAAGGCGATCGGTGTCGGTCATCGGTTCGTTCTATATCCGTTCGTGTCGAGCGAAGTCGACGACCAATCGATCCCTTCGCTTGAAAAGGGAGGGAGATTTTTAGGGAGAATTCCGGATTTTCACTTCGCCGCCTTCCGCAGCGCCAGCCGCACCACCGCATCGAGGCCCGCGCCGTCGCCCAGTTCCTCGACGGCCGCGCCGACCGCCGCACTGGCTTCAGCCGGGCGGAAGCCGAGATTGGCGAGCGCCGAGAGCGCGTCGCTCGCCACCCCGCCCTTCGCCGCCGCCGCGGGGGCGAGCCCCGGCCCGATCGCAACCCCGCCCATCTTGTCCTTGAGCTCGTTGACGATCCGCATCGCCAGCTTGGGGCCGACGCCGTTGGCGCGCGCGATCATCGCCTTGTCGCCGCCCGCGATCGCCTTCGCCAATTCCGCGCCGTCGAGCACCGACAGGATCGCGAGCGCGACCCGCCCGCCCACGCCCTGGACGCTCGTCAGCAGCCGGAAGGCGTCGCGCTCGGCCGCCGATCCGAAGCCGTAGAGCGTGATCGCATCCTCGCGAACCTGCATTTCGGTGAAGAGCAGCACATTGCCGCCGACCTCGCCGATCGCCGACAAGGTGCGCGCCGAGGCATAGACCAGATAGCCGACCCCGCCGACGTCGAGCACCGCATGGTCGGCGGTGCTTTCGGCGAGGGCTCCGCGCAACCGCGCGATCATGCGATGATCCGCGACATCGCGCGCGCGCTGGCGAGATGATGGGCGTGGGTGATCGCGACCGCCAGTGCATCGGCGGCGTCGGGCCCCGATATCCTGATGCCGGGCATCATCCGGCTGACCATTGCGTGCACCTGCTGCTTCTCCGCCCCGCCGGTGCCGACCACCGCCTTCTTGACATGCTTGGCGGAATATTCGCCGACCGTCATCCCGCTGCGCGCCGCGGCGAGCAACACCACGCCGCGCGCCTGGCCGAGCTTGAGCGTCGACTGCGGATTCACGTTGACGAACACCTCCTCGACCGCCGCGCCGCTCGGCTTATAAGTCAGCAACAGGTCGGTCAGGCTGTCGTGCAGCACCATCAGCCGTTCGGCGAGCTCCATCGCCGCCTCGGTCCTGATCTGCCCGTTGGCGACATGCGATAGCCGGTTGCCATCGGCCGCGATCACCCCCCAGCCGGTGGTGCCGAGCCCGGGATCGAAGCCGATCAGGATCATGAAGGACAACCAAGCCCCTCCCCTTCAGGGGAAGGGTGGGGGAGGGGCCAGCGATCCGGAAGCGCGGCCGCGGTCGAAGCGATTATTTGCAACACGTCTTCGATGTTGGTCGTCACACCGGCATTTGTGAAGCGAATTGTCCTATGACCCAGCCTGCGGAAAACGGCATCGCGTTTTTGATCGCATCGGCGTCGGGGTGTAACGATCGCCCGGCACGACCATCTTCGCCACCCCCAACCCTCCCCGAAGGGGAGGGGCTTTCAAGACAGCTAACCCAGCTTCTCCATCACATCCTCAGGGACGTCATAATTGCCCCACACCGTCTGGACGTCGTCGTCGTCGTCGAGCGCGTCGATCAGCTTGAGCAGCTTGGCGGCGTCTTCCTCGCCGACGGTTACCATGGTCTGCGGCCGCCAGGCGAGCTTGGCGCCCTCGGGTTCGCCGAGCACCGGCTCGAGCGCCTTCGCGACCTCATGGAGCGTGTCGAGCGAGGTCCAGATCTCGTGGCCGTCCTCGGTCGAGGTCACATCCTCGGCCCCCGCCTCGAGCGCGGCCTCGAATATTTTCTCGCCGTCGCCGGCCGCAGGCCCGTAGCTGATCAGTCCGAGCCGGTCGAAGCCGTGGCTGACCGATCCCCCCGCGCCGAGATTGCCGCCATTTTTCGACACGATCGTGCGGACATTGGTCGCTGTGCGATTGCGGTTGTCGGTCAGGCTCTCGATGATCAGCGCGACCCCGCCCGGGCCGAAGCCCTCGTAGCGGACTTCCTCATAATTGGCCGCATCGCCGCCCGACGCCTTGTTGATCGAACGTTCGATATTGTCCTTGGGCAGGCCTTCCTTGCGCGCGGTGATGACCGCGGCGCGCAGCCGCGCGTTCATCGCGGGATCGGGCAGGCCCATGCGTGCGGCAACCGTGATCTCGCGGCTGAGCTTGGAGAAAAGCGCCGAGCGCTTCTTATCCTGTGCACCCTTGCGGTGCATGATGTTCTTGAATTTGCTGTGACCGGCCATCGCCGCCCCATTCCTGCATCGTCGTTGAGTGGCGGGCTCTCTAGCCCCGTGGGAGGGCGGTAGGCAAGCCACCCTTGCGCGTCATCCCGGTTCCGCCGGGGGCGGGGCAGCAGCGATCAGTCCACGAACAGCAGCGCCGGGGTCTCGACCAGCCGCTTGATCTCCTGGACGAAGCTCGCCGCGTCCCAACCGTCGACCACGCGGTGGTCGCAGCTGATCGACAGGTTCATCAGTTTCGCGGCGACGACCTGGCCGTCGCAAAACACCGGGCGCTCGACGACTCTGTTCGGCCCGATGATCGCGACCTCGGGCCGGTTGATCACCGGAGTTGTCGCGATTCCGCCGAGCCGCCCCAGCGAGGTGATGGTGAGGGTCGATCCCGACAGCTCCTCGGATTTCGCCCTGCCGCCGCGCGCCGCTTCGGCGAGGCGGACGATCTCGTCCGCCAGCTGCCAGATGTTGCGGCGCTCGGCGGCGCGGATCACGGGCACCATCAGCCCAGCGTCGGTCTGCGTCGCGATACCGAGATGGACCGCGCCCGACCGCGTGACGATCCCCGCCTCGTCGTCATAGCGCGCGTTGATCATCGGAAAGCGGGGGAGCGCCTTGCAGATCGCGGTGATCAGCAGCGGCAGCATGGTGAGCTTGGCGCGCGCGCCGCGGGTGGCGTTGAGATCGGCGCGGAGCGCCTCGAGCTTGGTGACGTCGACCTCCTCGACATAGGTGAAATGCGGAATGGCGCGCTTTGAGGCGGCCATATTCTCGGCGATGCGGCGGCGCAGGCCAATCACTTTGATCTGCTCGTCGGCGCGCGCCGCGCCGATGGGACGATAGCCGCTGCCCGCATTATAGCTGAGAAAGGCGTCGAGGTCGGCGTGGCGGACGCGGCCGGGTTCGGCGGTTCTGACCTGTGCGAGATCGATGCCGAGATCCTTGGCGCGCTGGCGCACGGCGGGCGAGGCAAGCACCTTCTTCTCCCTCTCCCTTGTAGGGAGAGGGGCGGGGGGAGGGGAGGACGTGGAGGCAGAATCGGCGGCGCCTTCAGCATCGCCGCCCTTCACCCGACGCTCGTCCCCAAGGGGAGCGGGCTCCATCTCGGGCTCGAGCTTCGTCTCCTCACTCTCGGTCTCGAACATCGCGAGGATCGAGCCGATCGCGACCTGCTCACCCACGTCCCCGGCCAGTTTCACCACCTTGCCGGCGACCGGGCTGGTCATTTCGACCGTCGCCTTGTCGGTCATCAGGTCGGCGAGGGGGGCGTCTTCATCGACGATGTCGCCGACCTTCACGTGCCAGGCGACGATCTCCGCCTCCGCGATTCCCTCGCCAATATCGGGCAGCTTGAAATGATAGACGCCCATCTCGATCAATCCTTCATGACGCGCTGGAGCGCCTGGGCCAGCCGCACCGGCCCGGGAAAATAGGCCCATTCGAGGCTGTGCGGATAGGGCGTGTCCCACCCGGTGACGCGCTGGATTGGCGCCTCGAGCGCGTGGAAGCATCGTTCCTGGACGAGCGCCGACAGCTCAGCGCCGAAGCCGCCCGTCTTGGTCGCCTCATGAACGATGACACAGCGTCCGGTCTTGCTCACCGACGCGACGACCGTCTCGATGTCGAGCGGCACCAGCGTGCGCAGGTCGATCAGTTCGGCGTCGATCCCGCTCTCCGCGATCACGCCCAGCGCGACATGCACCATCGTGCCGTAGCCCAGGATGGTGACGTCCTCGCCCTCGCGCACCATCCTCGCCTTGCCGAGCGGCACGGTATAATAGCCTTCGGGGACCGCGCTCTCGGCGAATTTGCTCCAGGGCGACACTGGCCGGTCATAATGGCCGTCGAACGGGCCGTTGTAGATCCGCTTCGGCTCGAAGAAGATCACGGGATCATTGTCCTCGATCGCTGCGATCAGCAGCCCCTTGGCGTCGAAGGGATTGGAGGGGATCACCGTCTTGAGCCCCGCGACATGGGTGAAGATGCCTTCGGGGCTCTGGCTGTGCGTCTGGCCGCCGAAGATGCCCCCGCCGAACGGCGTGCGCACCGTGATCGGCGCGGTGAACTCGCCCGCCGAACGGTAGCGCAGCCGCGCGGCCTCGGAGACGAGCTGATCGAGCGCGGGATAGATATAGTCGGCGAACTGGATCTCGGGCACCGGCCGCAAGCCGTAAGCCGCCATTCCCACCGCGACCCCGACGATGCCGCATTCGCTGATCGGCGTATCGAATACGCGCGTCTTGCCGTAGCGCTTCTGCAGCCCCTCGGTCGCCTTGAACACCCCGCCGAAATAACCCACGTCCTCGCCGAGCACGACGATGCTGTCGTCGCGGCCCATCGCGACCTCGAGCGCCGAATTGATCGCCTGGATCATGGTCATCGTGCGGGTTTCGCCGGTCATCCGAGGGCCTCCCGTTCGTCCTGATCGAAACCGAGGGACATGGGCGGGGCGAGGCATGTCGTGACTTCGCTCGACACGGATGGAGACAGGAAGATGAGCTTCGCCATCATATTCCCGCCGCCTTGCGCTCAGCGCTCATCTCGGCCGATTGCTCGCGCAGATGCCACGGCATATCCTCGAACACATCCTCGAACATACTGTCGAACGGCTGCTTGAGGCCGTCCTGGAGAACACCGTTCTGCTCGGCCTCGCGCTGCGCGGCGCGGACCATCTCGGCGAGTTCCTTGTCCATCGCGGCGTGGCGCTCCTCGTCCCAGATGCCGAGGCCGATGACATGCTGCTTGAGCCGCGCGATCGGATCACCGAGCGGCCATTTGCCACCCTCTTCGGCTGAGCGATATTTGCTGGGATCGTCCGACGTGGAATGGCCTTCGACGCGGTAGGTGAAATGCTCGATCAGCGTCGGGCCATGATTGCCGCGCGCACGGTCGGCCGCCCACTGGGTCGCGGCATAAACCGCGAGCGCATCGTTGCCGTCGACGCGCAGCCCGGCGATGCCGTAGCCGATCGCGCGCGCGGCGAAGGTCGTTGCCTCGGCACCCGCGAAGCCCGAGAAGGACGAGATCGCCCATTGGTTGTTGATGATGTTGAGGATGACCGGCGCGCGGTAGACCGAAGCGAAGGTCAGCGCCGAATGGAAGTCGCCCTCCGCGGTCGAACCCTCGCCGCACCAAGCCGCGGCGATCCGCGTGTCGCCGCGGGCCGCGCTCGCCATCGCCCAACCCACCGCCTGCGGATATTGGGTGGTGAGATTGCCCGAGATCGAAAAGAAATTGGCGTCGCGAACCGAGTACATGATCGGCAGCTGCCGCCCCTTCAGCCGATCGGCGCGGTTCGAATAGATCTGGTTGATCATGTCGACGATCGGCCAGTCGCGTGCGATCAGCAGCCCTTGCTGCCGGTAGCTGGGGAAGCACATATCGTCATGGTCGAGCGCGTGCGCGGCAGCGACCGAGGTCGCCTCTTCCCCCAGACACTTCATGTAGAAGCTGGTCTTGCCCTGCCGCTGCGCACGGTAGAGGCGATCGTCGAATGCGCGGGTCAGCGCCATGGCGCGCAGCATCTTGAGCAGCGTTTCGGGCGCCAGCCGCGGGTCCCAGGCCCCCTGCGCCTGCCCGGCATCGTCAAGCACCCGGACCATCGCATAGCTGAGGTCGCGAATGTCGGCCGGGCGCGCATCGATCGCAGGCCGTCCCACCGCGCCGGCCACCGGCATTTCGAAGCTGCTATAGTCGGCGTGGTCGCCCGGGCGGAACGCCGGCTCGGGCACATGAAGCGACAGCGGAGGCAGATTGCGGCCGGGCATCGGCTTGATCCTCTCATCCCCCGGAACCAACCCACCCGCCGGGTCAGGAAATTATAACGCCACGATATAAAATTACAAACAACTTGATGGAGTCATAAGCATAACGATCGATCATTACTCCAGGGCCTTACGTCGTGAAATTTCGATTGCGGGCGCAAGGGCGCCGGAGACGGACAGTTCTAATCCTGGATCGGCAGGCGGCAGACCGCCTCGAGTCCGCCGCCTTCGCGATTCGCGAGCACCAGGCTGCCGCCATGTTCCTGGGCGATCGCGCGCGCGATGCCGAGCCCCAGGCCGATTCCCCCCGTCGCCCGGTTGCGCGAGGGTTCGCCGCGCTCGAACGGCCGGAACATCGCCTCGATCGAAGATGGCGGAAGCCCGGGGCCGCGGTCGGCGATCCGGATCTCGGCGAGGCCTGCGGCGCGGACGAGATCGACCTCGATCCCCCCGCCATAAGCCACGCCGTTGTCGATCAGATTCTGGAACAGGCGTCGAAGCGCCATCGGATCGCCGGCCACCCGCACGGGCTCGATCGCACCCAGCGCCACGGGACGCCCGATCTCCTGCTCGCCCCTTATGAGATCAGCCAGCAACCTGTCGAGCGCCACCGGCTCGACGATGCTGATGCTCGCCGTATCGCGCACGAAGGAGATCGTCGCCGCGATCATGGCGCGCATCTGCTCGATGTCGGCCTGCACCTTCTCGCGGATGTCGTCGGGCGCGCCTTCGATCCGGAAGGCGATGCGGGCGAGCGGCGTGCGCAGGTCATGCGCGATCGCGCCGATCATATTTGTGCGCTCGGCGAGGTAGGCCGATAATCGCTGCTGCATGCGGTTGAGCGCATGCGCGGTGACGCGCAGCTCGGCGGGCCCTTCTTCGGTGATCAGCGGGGCCTGCGGATTAGCGCCCATCCGGTCGGCCGCATCGGCGATGCGGCGGATCGGTCTCGTCAGCGCCCGCGCGAACAGCCAGGCGAACGGGACCACGGCGAGCACGCTCAGGCCGAACAGCATCAATATGCGCTTCTGCCACGGCGCGAGCCAGGCGCGCGGCGGGGTGCGAACCACGCGCCAGCCCTGGTCGGTGCGCAAGCCCGCGATCACCGTGTCGAAAAAGATCGGCTCGCCCCGCCGGACGATCACGCGGCGCTCGCCCCGCATCCGGAAAGGCATGTTGCTGCGCTGATCGGGTTCGAAATAGAGCCGGACCTGATCGATCGGCACATCGATCTGCTCGGCGAGCCGCGCCGTGAACAAGCGCGCGCCGACCATGTCAGGATCGGCGACGGGCGCCTCGGGTTGCATCACGATGCTCAGCCGGCGCTCGCGCTGCCTTTCCTCGGGATCGCTGCGAGGCTCCTCGCGAAGCAGCGCACCGTCCGAAGCGCGGTGCAGCGAAAGCTGTCTATGCGATGGCCGCTCGCGCGCTATCCGTCGGCCCGACAAGGCTTCCGCGATGTCCGAGAGGCTGTTGAAATCGGGTCGGGGAGGCGGCGCGGTGAGGAAAAGCGCGATCGTCACGACGAGCACCACGGCAATGCTCGCCAGCAAGAGCAACAGCGTCTGCCAGAAGATCGAAAGACCGGGTAGCCGGGCCAATCTCATCGCCGGCCCTTCATTCGCCCTCGACCTTCAGGGTGAACATATAGCCCTCGTTGCGGATCGTGCGGATCGGATCGTCGGGGCCGAGCTTCTTGCGCAGGCGGCTGATCGTGACGTCGATCGCCCGGTCGTACACCTCGCTGTCGATCCCTTTGCCGGCCTCGATCAGCTGGTCGCGGCTGAGCACGCGCTGCGGCCGATCGAGAAAGGCCGCGAGCACGCGGAACTCGGCATCGGTCAGCGGGGCCGGTGCGGCATCGGCCCGGCGCACCTCGCGCTGGACGATATCGAGCGTCCACACCCCGAAGCGGCGCACCGCGCCCCCGCTGGCGCCGCCGCCACTCTCGTCGCCGCGCCTGCGCAGCACGGCGCGAATCCTCGCCAGCAGCTCTCGGGGATTGCAGGGCTTCGGCAGATAATCGTCGGCGCCGACTTCGAGCCCGATAATCCGGTCGGTATCCTCGCCCATCGCCGACAGCATGATCACCGCCGGCCCGCCGGGCTTGCGGATGCGCCGCAGGATCGACAGCCCGTCCTCTCCCGGCATCATCAGATCGAGCACCACCAGATCGGGTCGCTCGACCGCGAGCCGTGCATCCATCTCAACCCCATTGGCGGCGCTTTCGACACGCAGCCCATTGGCGCGCAGGAAATCACTGATGAGCGTGCGCAGCTCCGCGTCGTCGTCGACGACGAGAATGGCCGGATCGGAGCCGCTCACGGGCGTCGCTCCTTCGCGTGCTGCTTCAGCCGGGCCAGACAGGCTGCGTTCGCGGCGCGCTGCGCCGGCGTCTTCGGCAGCTGCGCCAGCGTCAGCGCCTTGGTCTGGCCGGGATCGAGATCGCGGAAACGCTCGGCGGCGGCGGCGCGAAACTCGTTGCGGTCGACCGCGCGGTTGATGTCGTCGTCGGCGGACGCCACCGGATTGGGAATGTTGAGAAAGGCGTAGCGTCCGGCCCCGGCTGCGCCGCCATAATCGGCCATGGCGGCGCGCGACTTGCGCTTCCGAGCGGCGGGCGCATCGCCGTTGGCGCCCGTCTTTGCGTCGGGATCCGCGTCCGGCCGCCGCTGATAGAGCCTGATCTCGGGAAGGTCTTGCTCATAGGCATAGACCTCGCTGGGCAGCAGCTCGCCATCGCCGTCCTTGTCGAGCGTGGCGAAGAAGCGATCGGCGTCGAGCATCATTTCGTCGATGGTCAGCTTGCCGTCCCGGTTGCGGTCGGCCTGATCGAACCAGCGCCGCACCGGATCGTCATCATCGCCCTGCGGACGGAAGGGCTCGCCCATCGGCGAGATGAACAGCGCCGGCTTGACCGGCGCGGGGCAGGCGAGCGGCGGGGCGGCCGGCTTCGCCGTGGCGGGAACGGCCAGCACGGCCAGGAAGGCGACCAGCATTTTCATTCGTGACGCAGCGCCTCGATCGGGTTGAGCGACGCCGCGCGGCGCGCCGGGAAATAGCCGAACACGACGCCGATCAGCGCCGAGAAGAAAAAGGCCAGCAGATTGATCTGCGGATCGAAGATGAACGGCACTTGGAGCAGCGGCGCCAGCACGATCGTCGAAACGAGCGCGAGCAGCAGGCCCAGCAACCCGCCGAGACAGGCGAGCGTCACCGCCTCCACCAGGAACTGCATCAACACCTCACGAGCGACCGCGCCGATCGCGAGGCGGATGCCGATCTCGCGTGTGCGCTCGGTCACCGACACGAGCATGATGTTCATGATGCCGATCCCGCCGACCAGCAGGCTGACCGCCGCGACCGCGCCGAGCAGTGAAGTGAGGATCTGGGTCGTGCCCTGCAGCGTATCGGAGATCTGCCTGGTGTCGAAGATGTTGAAGTCGTCCTCGGCTTCGGCGGTGAGATGGCGGCGCTCGCGCAGCAGCGACCGTAGCGAGGCCTGGACCGCCTGGCTGTCATAGTCCGCATCGACCGAAACCATGATGGTGCGCACGTCACGATTGCCCGTCATCCGGCGCTGCACCGCCTTATAGGGCATCAGCACCACATCGTCCTGATCGTTGCCGAAACCGCCCTGGCCCTTGGCGGCCAGCGTGCCGATGATCTCGCATGAAATATTCTTGATACGGAACCGCTTGCCGACCGGATCCTGGCCGCGGAACAGCCGGCTGCGCACGGTGTTGCCGACGATGCACACCGCCTTCCCGGCCTGTTCCTCGGCCGGGGTGAAGCTTCTTCCGCTGTTGAAGGTCCAGGGTTGTGCGATGAAATATTCGCGGTTGGTGCCGTTGATCGTCGTCGACCAGTTCGCCGCATTGTAGACCGCCGTGCCCGTCGACTGGACGAGCGGCGCCACTGCGACCACCCCGACGATCTGGGTGCGGATCGCATCGAGATCCTCGATCTTGAAATCGGGCGACTGCGGCCCGCCGCCGCCGCGGCCGAAGCCTTGGCCCGGCCGGACCTGAAGCACATTCGAGCCGAGACTCGATATCTGCTGCTTGACCGCGGCCGTCGCGCCGTTGCCCAGCGTCACCATCGTGACGACCGCCCACACTCCGATCACAATGCCGAGGATCGTCAGAAACGAACGGAGCAGATGGCGCCGGATTTCGCGCACCGCGAGCAGGAAGGTCGTGGCCCACATGGCTAGCCTCCCTCTTCGGTCTGGGGGAGAGGGCCGGGATGAGCGAACGGCGGGGGGGTGGGGGCCGTCTTCACGCCCGCGTCGGGGGCCGCCTCGGTGCTCTCGACCAGCCCGTCGCGGAAATGGATGATGGTATGCGCATAGGCAGCCATCTCGGCTTCGTGCGTCACCATCAGCACGGTGATGCCGTTGGTGCGATTGAGATCGGTCAGCAGCTCCATGATCTCGACCGATCGCTCGCTGTCGAGATTGCCGGTCGGTTCGTCGGCGAGCAGCACGTCGGGATGGGTGACGATCGCCCGTGCGATCGCGACGCGCTGCTGCTGTCCGCCCGAAAGTTCGGCAGGGGTGTGATCCCACCAATCGGCGAGCCCGACCTTGTCGAGCGCCGCCATCGCCTGTTGGTGCCGCCGGCCCTTTTCCTCGCCGCGATAGACTAGCGGCAGCTCGACATTTTCGAGCGCGGTGGTGCGCGCGAGCAGATTGAAGCCCTGGAACACGAAGCCGAGATAGCGCCGCCGCAGCAGCGCACGCTGATCGCGTTCGAGCTTTCCGACATTATGGCCGCGAAACCGAAACTCTCCCGAGGTGGGCACGTCGAGGCAGCCGAGGATGTTCATGGTCGTCGATTTGCCCGAGCCCGAAGGGCCCATCACCGCGACGAAATCGCCGCGCGCGATGTCGATGTCGACGCCCTTGAGCGCAGCGAAGGCGGTCGGCCCCTCGCCGAACACCTTCGTCACCCCTCGCAACGAAATCAGCGTCTCTCCGGGGGCTATCTCACTGCCCATCGCGCCGCTGCCCACTCCCCGGTCCGCGCGAACCCGACGCATATTGCCCGATCACGACCTGGGCGCCTTCGGCGAGCTTGCCTCCCACCAGCTCGGCCTGGCTGCCATTGCTGTCGCCGACCGTGATTTCGACCGGCTCGGGTTTGCTGCCGGCGTCGGCGACGACATAGACGGTCTGCCTGCTGCCGCGGCCGATCGACGCCTGGCGGTCCGCGCCGCCGCTGCGCCGCATCGGGCGCGGCGCTAGCACGCTGGCCAATCCCCCGCCGCTGCTCGCGCGCGGCCGGTCGGGCGAGAAGCGCATCGCCGCGACCGGGACGAGCAGCACGTTGCTCTTCTGTGTCGTGATGATATCGGCGGTCGCAGTCATACCTGGCCGCAAGAGTCCGTTGGCGTTGGACACCGTCAGGCGCGCGGTATAGGCGACAACGCCACTGGTGGTCGTTGCGGCGGCCGTCGTGCTGCTCGACGAGCCGCTGCTGGTCGCATTGGCGCCGACATCGACACGCTCGATCGTCGCGGGGAAGGTGCGGCCCGGAAAGGCGTCGACGGTGAAGGTCGCCTTCTGTCCCTGGCGGACCTGCCCGACATCGGCCTCGTCGACCTTGACCTCGAGCCGCATGCGGCGAAGATCCTGGGCGATGGTGAACAGCACCGGCGCGTTGAGCGATGCGGCCACCGTCTGCCCCGGCTCGATCGAGCGCGACAGCACCTGCCCATCGACCGGCGACTTGATGAACGCCTTGGACAGCGCGGTCTGCGCCGATGACAGCGTCGCGCGCGCCTGCTCGACGGCGGCCTGGGCGGTCGAAACGCCTGCCGCCGCGCGGGCCGCATCGGCCCGCGCGACGTCCAGCTCGGTCGCGGACGGAACCTTGCCGCCCGATAATCGCCAGACCGACTCTTGTCGTCGCAGGGTGGCACGCGCCTGCTGTGCGGTGGCTTCGGCCTGGTCGACCCCCGCCCGGGCCGAAGCGAGACCAGCCTGCGCTTGGTTCACCGCGTCCTGAAGCCGCGATGGGTCGAGTTTGGCGAGAAGCTGTCCCTTGCGGACATGATCATTGTTGTCGACATAGACGTCGACCACCGTGCCCGACTGCTCGGAGCCGACCTCGACCTGGTTGGTCGGGGCGAGGTTGCCCGTCGCAGAGACCACCACCGTGAGATCGCCACGCTCGACCGGGCGGGTCGCGTAGGCGGCCTTGTCGCCGCCGCCGAACGCCAGTCGCCACAGAATGACCAGCACGACCAGGATGGCGAGCCCGATGCCGATCCGACGGAACAGCACCGCGCGGGGCGACGTCGGCTCGACGCCGAGGAAGTCGTCCAGGTCTTGCTGAGGCTGCGGCTTGTGGGGGTCGTCCATCAGTCTCTCTTTTCGGAGCGGTGGGGCTCGCCGCCGCCTTCATAGGGCCCGGGAGCAGGCATCGGCGCCGCCTGCCATCCGCCGCCCAGCGCCTTGTACAGCTGAATCGCCGCGCTGGCGCGCGCGGCGCGTGCGGCGGCGGTCGCGTCCTGGCTCGACAACAGGGTACGCTCGGCGTCGAGCAGCGCCTGGAAATCGATCAGGCCGGAGCGGTACTGCAGCCGGGCGTAGCGCGCGGCATTGTTCGCCGCCTCGTAACTCACCGCCAGGTCCGCCTCGCGCCGCTCGGCGACGTCGCGGCCCTTGATCGCGTTCTCCACCTCCTCGAGCGCGGTCAGCACCGCCTGACGGTAGGTGTCATAGGCGGCGTCGGTCGCCGCGCGTTGCCCGAGGATCGCGGCGCGGATCTGGCCGCCTTCGAAAATCGGCGCGGTGATGCCGGCGAGCAGGCTGCCGATCCCATTGCCGATCACATCGCCGACCGACGTCGCCGAACCCGCAAATGCGCCCGACAGGCGCAGCGCCGGATAGAGCTGCGCGGTCTGCACCCCGATCCGCGCGCTCTCGGCGGCAAGGCTGCGTTCGGCGCTCGCGACGTCGGGACGGCGCTCGATCACCTGCGCCGGAATCGGGGCGCCGACCCCCGGCGCCAGCGGGATCGACGCAGGCGGATCGATCAGCGCGGTCACCGCGCCCGGTGCCTCGCCGAGCAGGACCGCGATATGATTGACCGCCGTCGCATAATCATTCTCGATCGTCGGAACGGTGGCGGCGGTCTGGGCGCGCAATTGGCGGGCCTGCTCAAAATCGAGGCTGGAGACGAGGCCCGCCTGCCGCCGCCAGCCGACCAGTTCGAGCGTCTCGTCCTGTGAGCCGAGGTTCTCGCGCGCGATCCGCAGCCTTATCTGCGCGAGCCGCGCCTCGACATAGTTGAGGCCGACTTCGGAAGCGATGCTCGCCTGGGTGAAGCGCAGGCTGGCTTCGCCGGCTTCCGCCGAAGCGCGTGCGGCCTCGATCGACCGGCGGATGCCGCCGAACAGATCAGCCTCCCACGCCACGTCGAACCCGCCGCGATAGACGGTCACATCGCCTCCGCGGCTGACCGTCTGGCCGGTCGACGGATCTACGATCGACGAGGAATCATTGCCGATGCTGCGCGACACCGACGCGCTCGCGCCGGCGGTCGGCAACGCCTGTCCGCGGGTCGCGCGCAACGTCGCGCGCGCCTGACGCAAGCGCGCCGCCGCCACGCCGATGTCGAGATTGCCGGTGAAGGCGCGATCGACCAGTTCGGTCAGCACCGGATCCTCGAAGCTTTCCCACCATCGTGCCAGATCGATCATCTCCTGCTCGGCGGTGATCGTTGAGGAGGACTGGAACTCGGCGGGGATGTTGAGATCCGATGGCGAGGGAGGGCGATAGGCGGGCCCTGCATTGCAGGCGGACAACAGCAACGCCCCCACAGCGGGGCTCGAGCGCAAGGTGCGGGCGAAGCGATCGTCCAATTTCATGCCGACGCTGTTAACGCCCTTTCGTTTCGAGGGATGTCATAACTGAAACGCGCATTGCCGGGCGCACATAATCAACCTCATTCGCGCTCCGCAACAAGCAGCACGGCAAAACGCCCGCTCACCGGGCCGGTGAACGGACGTTTTGCGATGTGCAGCCTTCAACAGCAGCGAAGCGTTATCGCAGCGCCGCAAAGGAGGCAGCCTGCTGGCCTACCAGCGTCACCTCGACGCGGCGGTTCTGCTGGCGTCCCGCGGCGTTGCGGTTGTCGGCGACGGGATCGGCTTCGCCATGGCCGACCGCGGTGATCCGTTCGCCGGCGACCCCCATCCCCGCCAGTGCGGTGCGAACCGCCTGCGCGCGCGCTTCGGACAGCCGCTGGTTATAGCTGTCCGACCCCTGCGCATCGGTGTGCCCGTCGATCCGCACCTTCACCTGGGGATTGGCCTGAAGATATTGGGCCATCGGCTGGAGCCGCTGCGCCGCGCCCGGCTTGAGATCCGCCTTGCCCGTCTCGAACACCACATCCTGCAGCACGAGGGTCGCGCCGAGTTGGGTCTGCTTGAGCTGATAGTCGCGCATCTCGGCCTTGAGGCGATCCGCCTCCGACCGTGCGGCGGTGGCGTCGGCCTGCGCCTGGGCCGCCGCCGCCTGGGCGTCAGCGAGTTTCTCGCTGGTGCGGGCGGTCGCCTGCGCTTTCGCTTGCTCGACGTCCTGCTTGAGCATCGCGATCCGCGCACGCGTGCGCGCCGTTTCGATCAAGGCGTCGATCTCGCCGGCGACGGCCTGCGCCTGCCCCGATTTGTCGTTGTCGAGCTTCTTGTCGAGCTTGGCGATTCGATCCGACGCCCGATCGAGATAGACCGCGCCATATTGCGCGACGCCCGGTTCGGCGCGCGCCACGGCAATCTTTTCGCGATATTCGTCGGTGACGAGCCGGTCGGTCTTATCAGCCAGCACCGGGGCCGCAGCGCCGGCGAGCATCGTCGCCGCCGCCAGGCCGAACATGAACTTCTTCATCTTCTCTCTCCTCCTTCGACCGCTGTCAGTTGACGGCCACCTTGGCGCGTTCGCTCTCGAGCGCGCGCATTTCGGCGGTAGCGCTGGCGAGATCGGCGAGCGCGTCGGCTTCGCGGGCCAGAACCAGCGCATGGCGGTCCTCATCTTTGCGGAACTTCGCATTGGCGTCCTCGAGCACCGAACGGCTGCGATTCAGCACATCGCCGGCATTGCCGCCCACGCCCGCCTTTTCGGCGGCGTCGAGCTTGGCTTTCGCCGCGGCGATCGCAACGCGCGCATCATCCTCGTCACCCGCCCAGGCCGTCCCCGGCATGGCGAGCGCCGACAGGCTCGCGGCCGCGAGCCCCATCCAAAGCAGGTTTTTCATTGTTTACTCTCCGCATATTGTGGACCGTCGCTAAACTGGTGGCTACTGCTCTGGTTCCTCGCGAAGGGGATGGTCGGCGATTGTCGCAACCGCCGCGAAGGCGTATCCTCCTGGGATAGTGAGAGGATCATGACACACATGTCGTCGATCTGCCGCCGATTGTCCGCGCTTGCCGCGCTAGGTCTGCTCGCCTGCGCCGGCCAGGCCGTCACGCTTGCGCCCGAGGAAGGAGATGAGGTCCAGGGCCTTCGCGACCTCAGCGCGCGGTTGACGGTGCCGGTTACGGTCAACGGCGCCGGCCCTTACCATTTCGTCGTGGACACCGGCGCCGAACGCACGGTGATTTCGCGCGAGCTGGCGGACCGGTTGACCCTCGCGCCCGCAAAGCCGGTCACCCTGCTGAGCATAGCCGGCACCGACGAGGTCGAGACCGCGATGGTGTCCGAGCTACGTCTCACCTCGAGCCGCAGCCAGCTGTCCGACCTCGAGGCGCCGATCCTGTCCGCATATAATCTGGGCGCTGCGGGGATGCTCGGCATCGACAGCCTCCAGACCAAGCGCGTGATCCTTGACTTCCGCGCGATGCGCATGTCGATCAGCGACGCCTCCCGTGCCAACCGCGTCGCCACCGACGAGATCGTCGTCACCGCACGGCGTCGTCTCGGCCAGCTCATCCTCGTGGATGCCGACGCCGACGGGCAGAAGATCAGCGTCATCATCGACACCGGTTCGGCGGTTTCGATCGGTAACGCGATGCTGCGCGACCGTCTCGCCCGGCGTGGCAAGCTGGGCGCCTCGACGCCGATCAACATTACGAGCGTTACCGGCAGCCAGACGCCCGCCGACTATAGTTCGGTCCGGCGCGTGCGGATCGGCGGCGTGACCCTCAACAATATGCCGGTCGCCTTCGCCAACCCCCAGATTTTCCATCGTCTCGGCCTCGATGGCAAGCCCGCGCTGCTGCTCGGCATGGACGTGCTCGGCATGTTCGACCGGGTGTCGATCGATTTCGCCAATCGCAACGTCCGCTTCATCCTGCGCGGCTCGGCCTGGCAGGCGCCCGCTCCGCGGATGGCGGGAGGGGCTTCTTCCGCCAGCGGTTGACGCGCGACTGGACGCGCGCCGCAGCCGCGCCCATAATCCGGCCAAGTGGATATGGAGAATCCGATGCGCGCGATAATGAAAGCCACAAGCCTGCTGGCCGCGCTGTTGCTTCCGCTCAGCGCCTCCAGCGCGGCGCTGGACATCGGCGCCAAAGCGCCAAGCTTCGACACCAGGGCCTCGCTGGCGGGCAAGGACTTCGATTTCTCACTGGCGCAGGCGCTGCGCAAGGGGCCGGTGGTGCTCTATTTCTTCCCGGCGGCGTTCACTTCGGGCTGCACCGTCGAAGCGCATGAATTTGCCGAAGCGACCGACGATTTCGCCAAGATGGGCGCGACGGTGATCGGCATGGCGGCCGATCCGATCGACAAGCTCAACAAATTCTCGGTCCAGGAATGCCGCAATAAGTTCGCGGTCGGCGTTGCTACGCCCGCGATGATCAAAGGCTATGACGTCGCGCTCTCGATGATGCCGGGGCGCACCAACCGGACCTCCTATGTGATTGCACCCGACGGCAAGGTGATCTTCGTCCATTCGGCGATGGCCGTCGGCGGCCATGTGTCGGGAGCGATGACTGCGGTAAAGGCCTGGAAGGCCGCGCATTGAACCGCGGGCCGCGCAATCGAGCGGCCCGCGGGTTCCGTCGGCGTCAGCGCGCTCCGCTGACCGTCACATGTGTCGGCACCGCCGACGCGAGTTGGCCATTGGCGGCTGCGATTGCCCGGGACGCGAGCCGGGCTCCGTCACGCTCAGCGTCGTAATTGCACGCAGCGTCGGTCGCGCAAACCTCACGAACAGCTTGCTTCACCCGGCTGTGCAGCGTGGCCTTGCCGCGCGCCTGAGTGAGGTCGAGGTCGGCGATGTTGACGGTGGCGGTGCGGGTGTATCGATCGGCAGCGGACACGGCGATGTCGTCGGGAGCCGCGAGCGCGGCCGTCGACAGTCCCGCCGAACAGGCGAGCGCAATCAGCGCGAATGGGTTCATGGTACGTCTCCTGCGGGCGCCGATCCTGTCAGCGGATCTTACGCCTCTTTATCATGATACGGCCGGCATGCGGCCGTAGCCGGCCCAAAGCCAGCGGCCGCGTTATAGGCGTGCAACCATGTCCGGACAATGACGGATTTCCGCGATATATTGCGGCATTGCCGTCTCGCGAGCGCAGCATTACGAAGATTGCAATTGCCCTTGGTCCAATCGACCGATCAACGCCTGGGCCGCCGCAGGCGCGCGTTCCTTCGCACCGCTGATGAAGAAGACGAAGGCGTCGCGGGGAGGTCCGTCGATGGGCTTGCCCGCAACATAAGGCAGCGCATCGGGCGACCTGCCCGCGGTCCAGTCGCGCACGCAGTCGGCCCATCGGTCAAGCTCGCCGTCGTCATAGCCGGTCGGTACTTCGCTGCGGCTTTGCTGCAGCCGAGCATAGACAAATGACGCGGTAGGATCGGCGATGGCGGGATATTCGGCATGGTCGGCAAACACGATCGCACAGTCGTGCGCCCGCGCCAGCTCGACGAACTCGGGACAGACGAAGCTCTCATGGCGAACCTCGATCGCGTGGCGCAGCCTGACCCCATCGCGCTCCGGCGGAAGCAGCTTCAGAAAGGCCCCGAAATCGCCCGGCTCGAACTTCTTGGTGGGCATGAACTGCCACAAGATCGGCCCCAGCTTGGGACCGAGCTCGATCAGCCCCTGCCCCAAAAATTTCGCGATCGACTCCGCCCCCTCGGCAAGCACCCGGCGATTGGTGCAGAAACGCGACGCCTTGACCGCGAACACGAAACCATCGGGCACCGTCTCCGCCCATTTTATCCAGCTGTCGCGTTTCTGCGTGCCGTAATAGGTGCCGTTGATCTCGATCGCGCTGAGGTGGCGGCTGGCATATTCGAGCTCGCGCGCTTGCGGCAGCCCCTTCGGATAAAAATTGTCGCGCCACGGCTCATAGGTCCAGCCGCCGACGCCCACATGGCGGGCGCCGGCCATCAGAAGCTCGCTCCGTCGACCTTCGTGATCTCAAGGGCGTCGAGATCGATGCTTTCGACGCAGCGCAGATTGATCGCGCGCATCGGGGCGCCGTCGGGCATCTTCCCGAGCGCGAAGGATTGCGTGCCGCAGGTCGTGCAGAACTGATGCTCGATATTATGCTTGTAGAACCAGTAGCTCTTCAGGTCTTGTTCGCCGCGCAGCAGGCTGAACTGTTCCGCCGGGAAAAAGGCGAGCAGCAATCCCTTTCGCCGGCAATGCGAGCAATTGCACGTCATGGCGCCCGCCGGCGGATCGGCTTCGACCGAGAACGCCACCTTGCCGCAGTGGCAGCTTCCTTCAAACGCCATGTCCGCTCCTTCACATCTCGACGAGGGTGGTGAAGCCGCCATAAATCATACGCTTGCCGTCGAAGGGCATGCTTTCGGCGTCATGCTTGAGGCGCGGATCCTCCATCACCTTCTTCATGACCTCGTCGCGCGTCTCGCGCGATGGGTAGGTGATCCACGAGAAGATCACCGTCTCGTCATCCTTTTTCATGACCGCGCGGGGAAAGCTCGTCAGTTCGCCATAAGGAACGTCGTCGGCGACACATTCGACATAGTCGATTGCGCCATATTCCTTCCAGACAGCACCCGCCGTCTCGGCGATCGCCTTGTAAGCGTCGAGCTTGGCGGTGGGTACGGCGAGCACAAATCCATCGACATAGGGCATGGCTGATCTCCTTGGGTCGAGCGGCGCATGATAGCGCCTTCATTCCTACAAGACGGAGAGCGATGCGCGGATCCTACACCGGCTGGCGCCGAAATCCATCGGCCTGTCCGTTCTCGATCGCCGCGATGAGCAGCGCCGGTCGGTCGGGCGGGCAGCCGCCTGTCGGCGCCGAACAGCAGCCCGATCTCGCGGGTGGAGGCCAAATCGGTCAAGCGGGACCGGACTTCGTCTTTCCCGGCAGGGGACGTGGAGCGGGCGAAGGGAATCGAACCCTCCTAGCTAGCTTGGAAGGCTAGAGCATTACCACTATGCTACGCCCGCGCCGGAGGTCGGCCTGATAGCCGAAAGCGGTGGCGTTCCACAACAGCTTAATGAACCAGCGAGCCCCAGGCCGCCGCGCTCAGCGCGAGGCAGGCGCCGGTGGCGGATGCGGCCATCATACCATGGCCCACCGCCGCCAGGATCGGCGCATCGGGCCGCCGCTCGCGGCGGTTGCGCGCGAGGCTCGACAGCACGAACATCGCCAGGAAACCGTAGATAACCGTAACAAAAGCCAGCACCGATCACCCCCATGTTTCGCTGCAGCGCAGCAACCATGTGTCCTCTGAGTCGGTCAATATTCTTGCGCGAAGATGGTTAAGATTGTTCCGTCGCTTGCGACAAACCGTGCTCTGATCCGGTCATTGCGCAGCCACAAGGATAACGCGCACGCCCCTGCCTGCGGATTCATACTCGACCGAGGCCTTGAGCGTTTGCGCCATCGCGTTGATCAGCTTGGTGCCGAGGCCGGTGCCTTGTGGCGGCCCTGAAGGCGGGATGCCACAGCCATCGTCCTCGACGCGGAGGGTGAAGCTCGCGCCTTCACCCCCGGCAAGCTTCACGCGCACCTCTCCCGCACAGTCGGGCGGATAGGCATATTTGCACGCGTTGGTCACGAGTTCGGTGACGACGATGCCGAGCGCTACCGCCTTGTCGGGCGTCAGGCGAAGCGGCTCGGCCGACAGGCGGATATCGCGTTGGGCCCTTGGCGTGGACAAGGTCTCGCCAAGTTCGTCGAGCAGCGGCGCAAGATAATCGGCCATATCGACCGCTTCGACCGAGGCGGAGGTATAGAGCCGGCGATGGACCTGGGCGATCGCGGCGATGCGCCGCTGGGTATCCTCGAGCGCTGCCCGCGCGGCAGTCTCGCCTTCGTCGAGGATCCGCGCCTGCATATTGACGAAGGCCGAGACGAGCTGGAGGCTGTTGGCGACGCGGTGATTGACCTCCTGGAGAAGCATCTGCAGCCGCGCGTTGGTCTTGTGCAGTTGCGCCTCGGCTTCCTCCTTTGCGCGGCGGAGCCGCACTGTTTCCAGCGCCTGCGCGATCGCCTGGCCGAGCAGGTCGAAATAGTCCTGGTTGACCGTCTTCACGACATAATCGATCGCGCCCGCCTTCAGCGCGGCGACCGCGAGCTGGCTCTCGTCCGAGCCGGTCACGAAGATCACCGGCGGCGGCTCGGGCAGGGCCTTGAGCGCCGCCAGCGTCTGGAGCCCGTCCTGCCCGGGCATATAATAATCGACCGCGACCAGATCGAAGCGCTCGGTCGCAGCGAGCGCGATGCCCTCCTGCCCGCTGCCGGCGAGCGAAACGCGATAGCCGAGCCGCTTCAGCGCGCGGCCTGTCAGCCTGCACAGACCTTGATCATCATCGATGTAGAGGATGGCGGGGGGCGTGTCGCTCATCAGTTTTCTTCGATATCCGGCACCTGGATCACCGACAGGAACAGCCCGAGCTGGCGGATCGCAGCGGCGAAGCTGTCATAATTGACGGGCTTGGTGATGTAGACGTTGCAGCCGAGATCGTAGCAGCGCTGGATTTCGAACTTGTCGTCGGTCGTGGTCAGCACCACCACCGGCGCGCGGCGAAGGGGGCTCGCCTCGCCCTTGATCCGGGCGAGAATGTCGATGCCGCTCATGTCGGGCAGGTTGAGATCGAGCAGGATCAACGCCGGGCCGTTATGCACCGGGCCGTGCGCATCCTCGTAGAGGAAATGGACCGCGCTGGTGCCGTCGAGAAAATGATGGATGGGGTTCGAGATGCCCGCGCGCCGGATATTCTTTTCGATCAGCCGAGCATGGCCTTCATCATCCTCGATCATGACGATATTCACCGCCTGCTGGGCGTTCATGATGATGCCTTTCTCATGTCAAAGCGGATTTTCGCCGGCGAACATAGCCGGCAGGTTAAGCGTGAAGGTCGCCCCCTCATCGAGGTCGGACCGGACCGAGATGGTGCCGCCGAGGCGATAGGCCAAGGCCCGGACATGCGCGAGCCCGATGCCCTCGCCGGGCTGGTCCTGCGCCCCTGAGCGGCGGAACAGGTCGAAGACGCGTTCATGATCTCGCGGCGCAATGCCGCGGCCATTGTCGGCGACGTCGATCAGGACCCGGCCCTGGCGCGCTTCGGCGCTGATCGCGATCGTGCCGGGACGGTCCGGCTTGAGGTATTTCACGGCATTTTCGACGAGGTTGGACAGGATCTGCTCGACCGCCAGCCGGTCGGTCACGATCGCAGGCATATCGGGCGCGATGCTGACGGCGACCCCCAGCTCGTCGATACGATGCCGCAACGTGTCGACCACCCCCGCCGTCAGCTGGCCGAGATCGAGCCGTTCGGGCGTGATCGTCCGGCGTCCCTGGCGCGACAGGCGCAGGATCGCGTTGATCAGCCGGTCCATCTTGTGGGTGGAGCTGCGGATGAAGTCGATCGCTTCGGGCAGTTCCTCGCGAACCGCGGTGCGTACCGTGTCGTCGACCAGCTCGGGGGCATGCTCCTCGACCCGTGCGACCATCGCGTCGAGCGGCGCAATCGCGGCGTCGAGCTCGGCGGTGAACCCCATCACGTTGACCAGCGGCGAACGCAGATCATGGCTCACGATATAGGCGAAGCGCTGAATTTCCTCATTGGCGCGCTGAAGATCGGTGGTGCGTTCGGCGACCGCACCTTCGAGATTCTGGTTGAGCGATTGCAGTGCCATGCGCGATGCGAGCAGGGCGCTGGTATAGCGCCGGATCACCCAGATCGAGCCAAGACCGACCAGCAGCAGCAGCAGCGCGGTGAAGGCCAGCACGATGTAGAAGGTGCGCACCGACGCAATCCGCGCGCTGTTGCGTTCGGACAGCAACCGCCTTTCCCCGGCGAGCATCCGCATCGCGAGCGCTTCGACCTTGGCCGCGAGTTGCTGGCGCTCGCGTTCGGAGACCGCCGCCCGCGCCCTGCTCGGGCTCATCGACGCGCGGAACAGCCCGTCGAGCGTTCGCGCCATCGCCGACAGCCGCGCGACATTGGCTTGCTGAACCGGATTGTCGAGCGTCAGCCGGGCGACCTCATCGATGCCATGGAGCAGCCGCGCGGCCGCGCTCGAATAGCTCGCCTCGCCCACCCCCGGCAGCGCGAGGATGAAACCGCGCCGCGCGCTGCGCATCTGCTCGAGCGCCAGCCGGATGCCGGCGACCTCGCGCTCGACCAGATAGGTATGATCGATCCGCCCGGCCTGTTCCTCGCCCCGCACCATGATCGCAGCGGCGGTCAACCCGGCGAACATCACCGCGGCGAAACCCAGCGTGATCAGCATGAGCACCGTGCGCGCGAAACGGCGCTCGGCCTGGCGTTCGAGGAACTCTTGCTGCGCGCTCACCGCGGTTTGCTAACCGCCGGGCTCGGTGCTGCCAAATGATTTCGGGAGCGCGCTTTATAGAGTGCTATAGTATACGCTCCGAATGTGCCCGCGCGCACATTAGCGGCGTATGCGGCCGCCTGCCATTGATCTGGATCAGCCGTCGCAGCCGCCGCGCCGCCGGCAGCGATCGCGGAGTCGCGCCTATTGGATCGGAAGTGGCGCGCCCTCGGCGATCGCCACATAGCGAAGCCGGATCTCGGCCAGCGCACCGGCATGCTCGGGGTGCATCAATCCGCCGAGCAGCATGCAAAGCCCGAGGCCGAGATGCTTGCGCACGCCTTCGAGCGTGATCTGATCGTCGATCCATTCCTGGCTCACCGCCCTGAATATACGGATCACCATCGCGACCAGCAGGCCGACAGGGGCGTCGGCGACGAGCGCGCCCGACGCCGCGACATCGGCGACAACCTGATGCACGCAGACCGTTCGCGGCGACCAGGTCCCGGCCCCGACATCGGGAGCCGACCGCCTGTTGAGCACCGCGAGCAGCGCCTTGTAGAAATCGGGCGCGCGCTGCCAATGCTCGGCGGCCAGATCGACCAGATCGAACAGCCTTTCCAGCGGCACGTCGGACGCGCGCTCCTCGAAGCTGTCATAGAAGACGCTGGCGTCCTCCTCATAAACAGCGAGCAATATCGCCTGCTTCGATCCGAACAGATTATAGGGGGTCGCGGGGCTCACCCCGGCCTGCGCAGCGACCGCGAGCATCGTCAGCCCCGCCTCGCCCGACCGCGCGATGATATCGCGCGCGGCATCGAGAATCGCGCGCTGGCGCCTGAGCTTGCCCTTGAAGTGCCCGGAAGTCGATGCGGCCGGTAGGGAGGCGTGGTTCATGGACATACCGGTCTGCCCGCCGGGCGCGGTTGTCAAGGCGGCTGTCAGTCGCCGCGCCGCGCCGCCTCGATCCGGGCGACGTCGATCTTGCGCATCGTCATCATCGCGTCGAAGACGCGCTTGGCGGCAGCGGGGTCGGGGTCGGCGATGCCTTCGTTGAGCACGCGCGGGGTGATCTGCCAGGAAAAGCCCCAGCGGTCCTTGCACCAGCCGCACGCGCTCTCCGCGCCGCCATTTCCGATGATCGCGTTCCAATAACGGTCGGTTTCGGCTTGGTCCTCGGTTTCGACCATGAACGAGACCGCTTCATTAGGCTTGAAATCCGGGCCGCCGGCCAGCCCCATGAAAGCCATGCCGAGGACGGTGAACTCGACCGTCAGTTCGTCGCCCGCCTTGCCCGAGGGAAAGGCGCCCGGGGCTTCCATCACGGCGCCGACCGAGCTGTCGGGAAATAGCTCGGCATAGAACTCGGCCGCCTTGCGCGCCTCGCCACGATCGAACCACAGCACGTTCCTGATCTTGCCCGGCATAGCTGTTCTCCATTTTGGTTGTGTACTGAAATGCTCTAGCGACCGCTCGGGCTGGCCTGCTTCTGGTGGAAGCGTTGCGCAGGCTCGCCGCTGTAAACCCGCCTATCCATACCCATCTTGGCCGCGAAATACGGGGCCTAGAAGCCGGCGGGACGCCGCCTGCCACGCCACTGCTCGACACCCATATGAGCAGGCCGGAACGAGCAGTCGCATATGGTGCAGCACTGCACGATCGACTCGCTACCCGCCAAGCACATTGATAAGACGAGATAAAATAATTTCCCTCGATCCGGCCCGACCCTCGCCCCGCAGTCTTCGACGTACGCGCGGACCATATCGCCGGAGGAAACCGGCGCCCAATGCGTCAGCCGTCATCCAAGCCCTCCGGCTTCTGCGCCGAGCACGGCGGGGTCGCCGGCATGGAGGAACCAGAGGGCATCGCGGCGCACGATGCGCCAGCCTTCGCCGCGTCGCTGCCACCTGTCGACATATTCGCCGGTGGAGTCGAATATGCCTCCGACCGGATCGTCGCACCTCTGATGGCGCGCCTGCACATAAGCGCGGCTGACCGCCTCATCCCCATCTACATCGACGATGATGCTGCCTAGCAGATGCTGGGTAGGACCGCAGACATCGAGATATCGACGCATCTGATCTTCCAGCGCCACGATCCCTTCGCGCTCTCCCTGGCCATATTCGAAGCTCAGATCGTGGGCGAACACGTCGGTCAGGCCGCTCCATTCCTTCCCATCGAGGATGCGGGCGAAACGCCCCAGCTTCCGCACGATCTCGCGCTCATCGAGGAGTGTCTGAAGGTCGCTCATATTTGACTCTCCGCCTTGGCTTTGAGGGCATCGTCCATGTAGCTGCCAATGACATGCGCCTGCGCTCGGCCAATCACATGGGATGCCTCGTCGCTGGCGAGGAACGGGCTGGCCGTCGCGATCTCCACCTTCGCGCGCTCTTGCGCAAACAGACGCGCCGTCGCCGCGCCCATGCCGCGCCCCACCGGTGACAATCGCAATTTTGCCGTTCGATCCGTTCTCCCTTTCCCCAGCACTGTCGCAGGTCAAAATGCTGCGACCGTTATCATATCAACCAACCGCCAATCCGTAGGCGGAAATGTCAATCCTGCGTGCTCAGCCCGGTCATGCACTGAGGCGCAATGGCGATGGGGCGGCGCGCGCGACAATCTGTCGGCATGCATCACCCGGCGTTAAGTCTTCCAGCCATTCGCGCAGCATGTTGTCGATCCAAACCACCGCGCTGTAAAAGCCACCTTCCAGCAGGCGAGTGTCCATCCGGCTTTCCATCGATGCAAAATATTCCTCGGGGAAATGTTGCAAGGCTTCCGCGAGAATGGTGATGAACATGAAGATCGCGGTTGAATATACCGAAGCCTTATATTGAAAGTGGAGTTCCTCCCGGCTGATCGGAGGGCAGCCCTGCTTAGCGCATTCTTCGATAAACACGTCGATGACCCGATTTACAACCGAGATGTGCTTTTCTGGCTCCGGCATCATCAGCATGCCGCTGAGCGCTTGTGCAAGGCTTGCCTGCCCCGCGCCGCCCCAATCGAGCAGTCCGGCGTGAAGTTCGCCGGCATCGTCCCGCCAGAACCACGCATTATCGACATTCAGGTTGATATGGCACAACCCCGTATAATCGACATTGGACAAAAGATAGGCGAGCACCGTGTCCTTGTGCTCCAGTCCGAACAGGACGTCCTCGCGCCATTTTTGCAGGAATTCGGGCCGTGTCACCTCGGGCGCAAAAAGCCGAGGCGCCACGCGTCCGATGAAGTCGATCAGACGGTCGAGGCGCGGTTCAGGATCGACGATCGGCTCAAAATCGCGCGCCGCCGCGGCGAAGGGAAAGATCTTCTCCAGATCATAACCAAGATCGCCACGCTTGTGGGCGGCAACCAGCCGGGCCAAGTCGCGGGTGAGCACCTCATAATGCTCCTCAATGCAAGGCACTTCATGATCGTATCCCTTGCGATAGGCGGGCTCGATTGATCCCGTGCCAAAGGCGACCCGCTCAGTGATCAGAATATAGTTCCCAGTATACGCGCTATAGTCTCCAAAATAATAGCGAGTCAGGCGGACCGGCAACTGTCGCTCCCGAGACAGGCGCGCCATTTCTATCTCACCGTTCGACAGGCGCAGGAGGCCGTATTTATGATGGACGTCTGCCGGAGGGAACTTCACGAACAGGTCGGTCTGGAGGCCCGGTTCCTCGCGGGCATAGGTTAATGTTAGCAATCCATTCTCGGATGCTCCGCGGATGTCAAGCTTGTCGAGTGCCACGATGCTGGTGACGTGGTTGTCCGCAGCTATCACACCAGATGCCCGGAATGCCCGGGTCAGGAACTCCGGCCCCGCTTCGCGCAGCCCCGCCAGATCGATCGGGAATTCCAACCCGTAGTGATCCCCGGTGGAGACTTGCTGATGGCGCTGGAGGAACGTCTCATAATCCAAGATACTTGGCGAATCCGCAGGTGCAGGCGCTAGAGTGTCGGCGTCAACCCAACCCGCGGGGCTGGCGATCCGGACACGCTCCTTGCCCTCATCATCTACTGCCTGTTCCGCGCAGACGACCAGAGTGCCTTCAGGTAAATGACGATGCTGTCGACCATTGATTGCATCTCCCGTTGTAACAGCTACGCCCCCAGCCGCGACAATCTGGCATCGAGTGCCAGGAGACAGGACCTTCTTGTCGACCATCGGCAGTCATCTCCCAAACGCTATGCACGCCCCCCCAGGCCATTCCAAAGGTGACGCCAAAATATTACAGTCAGATGTGTATTTATATGGCGTTAAAACCGACCACGCGCAAGCGGCTGCAAGGCCGGTCCGACAACGAGATCGCCGCGAGGCGTCAGGTTGGCGCGCGGCGAGCTGGTCAGGATCGAACGAAGCCTTCGAAATCGTTTTCGATCGCCTCCTCGTTCAACCGGGCGAACCGGGGAAAGCCCCCGACATAGATCATGAAGCCGCCCCGCTTTCCCTCGATATTCTTGGCGTTGTACCAGGAGTCTGCGAGGCCATGCAGGGTGTTTCGCGACAACATGTCGATCTCCTCGGCCCACCGCCCCTCCGCTTCTTCCGTCGTATCAATCCGCGCATAGCCCTCACGCTCTAGCGAAGCGATAATGTCGGCGACAAGATTCACCTGCCATTCGCCGACCATGAGCATCTGCGCTTGCGCGCCCGGCGTCAGCGGTCCGTGGATCATCAGCAAATTAGGGAAGCCCGCGACGACCAGGCCCAGCCAGGCCGTTGGTCCGTCCGCCCATTTGTCCGTCAGCTTGCGACCGCCAATGCCCTCGATGTCGATGCGCGTCATCGCGCCCGTGATCGCGTCGAAGCCGGTCGCCGTGACGATGACGTCAAGATCATGGTCCGCCTCGGTGGTGCGCAGGCCGTTCTCCGTAAACGCGACGATCGGCGCGGATTTCGCATCGACCAGCGTGACGTTGTCGCGGTTGAACGTTTCGAAATAGCCGTTGTCAATGCACAGCCGTTTCGCGCCGATCGGATATGTTTTGGGACAGAGGAGTTCCGCGGTGGCGGGATCCTTCACGATCGATCGAATTTTCCCCCGCACGAATTCCGCGACGACGTCGTTCGTATCCTTGTTCGTCATGATGTCGCTGAAGGTGAGGAGCAGCTGGAAGGCGCTTTGGGACGTCCAGGCTTCTTCGAGCAGTTGCTTGCGTTTCTCATCGGTATATTCGCTGCACGCGACGCTCGACCGTTCGAGAAGCGAAACCCCCGGCGTCTGCAGCATCTTCTTCCGGCGCTCGGGATAATTCTCCTTCCATTCACGCTCATGTTCGGGGTCCATCGGGCGATTGCCCGACGGCATGCTGAAGGCGGGCGTGCGCTGGAAGATGGTGAGATGTTCTGCCTGCTCGGCCAGGATCGGGGCCAGCTGGATGCCGGTTGATCCGGTTCCGATCTGACCGACGCGTTTGCCCGCCAGGTCGATACCTTCGGCAGGCCATGCGGCCGTGTGCAATATCTGGCCCTTGAAGCGCTCGCGCCCCGGCCACGGCGGCGTGTTGGGCGCCGACAACGCGCCCGTCGCGGCCACCACATATTTGCAGATGACATGATCGCCTTTGACAGTGTGGACGTGCCAGCGGTTCGCCACCTCGTCGAAGCGCATCCGCTCGACCCCGTTCGACAGCCGGACCTGATCGCGCAGGGCGAAACGATCCGCTACGTGGTTGACATAGCGCTCCAATTCGGGCTGCGCCGAGAACATTTCGGGCCAGCGCCATTCCTGCTGGAGATCATCGTCAAAGCTATAGGAATATTCCATGCTGGGAATATCCACCCGCGCGCCCGGATAGCGGTTCCAATACCATGTGCCGCCGACGCCTGCCCCCGCTTCAAAGCAGATCACGTCATGGTCGCGGAGCTTGTGCAACGCGTAAAGCCCCGAAAAGCCGGCGCCGATGATGACAATATCGGCATTTTCGATGTCCGTCATGATGTCGAGGACGCGTTGGTGGCGAGGGTGCCGACTTCGCCGACCTTGACGATCAGCTTGCCCCCGGCATTGCGGCCGCTCAGGCAATCGGCAAGGGCTTGAGGCGCCTGCTCGATGCCGTCATAGATCGTTGTCTGATAGGTGAGCGTGCCCGCACGCAGCAGGCGCGCAACGTCCGCTCGAAAACCGGGATATTCGTCCTCGTGATCCAGCACAACGAACCCCTGAATCCGTAAACGCTTTGCCAGGATCATTCCGGTCGGCAGCGTGCTCGATTCGGTTCCGCCATATTCCGCGGCCATGCCGCAAACGATGAGACGCCCAAAAGGCTTGAGGCGATCATAGACCCGGCGCTGCGTGAGCCCGCCGACATTGTCGAAATAAATGTCGACCCCTTCGGGCACGAGCCGATCGAGAGCCGTCCCGATATCGTCCGACAGTCGATCGATACATCCGTCGGCGCCGAGTTTCTCGGTAACGAACGCACATTTTTCCTTGCCGCTGGCGATGCCGATGACGTTCAGTCCCTCGGCCTTGGCCATCTGCACGACGAGCATCCCGACCGCGCCGGCGGCCGCCGAAACAACGATCGTCTCGCCGGGTTTCGCGTCGCAGAACTTGCGATAGCCGATCCAGCCGGTAAAGGCCGAGCGCCCGACAGCGGCGAGATCGGCCTCCAAGGGCAGTTCGGCGGGATCGAGGCGGAGCGAGAAGTCGCCATCGACCGCCTCGAATTCCTGCCAATGCAGGCCGCCGAAAATATAGTCCCCCTCCGCGAAACCGGGATGGCGGGAGCGGACGACCTGTCCGACCGTTCCGCCGGATAAAGGCGATGTCGGCGGCACTATCCCCGATTGCATGCGGTCGCCCACCCGAATACGGGCGAGTCGCGCGGCGTCTTTCTCCGTGGCGCGCGCGCGGCCTGTCTTGGCATCGTTCGCGACATCGGGCTGCAAGGCCGCATAAGGGAGGAGGGGCCGGACCCCGGGCGCGATGCCGATATATAATGTTCGGACCAGAACCTGCCCGTCCCCGATGTCGGGCACGGCTTCATCGGCGAGCGTGAAATCGTCGGGAGACAGGACGGGACCGATCGGGCGGGCTATTCGCCAGGTGAGATTGCGCGCGGCTTCCGGCATCGCCTTTCAACCCACCTTCATCAACTCGATGCTGTGCCCCTCCGGATCGGCGGCATAGGCCATGCGCATCTTGTGCTCGGGAATGTCGAATGCCGGAACGGTCGTCTGGCCACCCGCAAGCCCGATCGCTTCCAATGTCTTGTCGACGTCGTCCACCATGACCGCGACGATCGACTCGCCGGCCGCAGGCGCCGGACGATTGCGATAGCTGATCAGGACGATTTGCGGCGGCGCACCCACGCCCGCCGAAAAGAAGTTCTCGACGAAGGCATGATCGCCTTCACCCTGTTCGATCCGCATCGCGGCCGTGAGACCCAGGGCATCGGTATAGAAGGGCTTGAGGGCGTCGCTATCGCTGACGACAACCTTTGCGTAGGCAAATGCGGTGACGGTCATTGGATGTAGCTTCCCCTCCGATCAATATGTGAGGCAGGACAGACGATCATTTACTCAGGGACGATGCCGTTCTCGCGAAAAAATTCGGGTGCGTTGATGACGTGCGGCCCCGCATAATGCGGTGCATCGGGGTGGCTTGAAAGCCAGACGACAGTGCGCGCCGTTTCGCCGGGATCATAGGGCACCAGGCCGAATCCCACCTTCTCCGCAGCATCGCCCAGCACGGCGCGCAACGTATCCGTCATGGTGAATTGCGGTTCGATCAGGAAGGCGGAAATGCCGTCCTTGCCGTGCTCGAAATTGATATAATCGGGGATCTTGTTCAGCGCCGCCTTGGGCGCATTATAGAACAGGCCGCTGCTACCGACCGTAGGCTGCACCGAGGAGAGGGTGGACATGAAGAGCATGCGCCCGCCGCCCTGTGGCAGCATGATCTCCAGCGCTTTCTGGCTCAGATAGAATTGGTTGAGAAAGTTCCCCAGCGTGCTGCGCTCGGCTTCCTCGATCGAGATTTCGGCGATTGTCTGCCGAACCGCCGGACCTTGATAAATGCCGTTGTTGACCAGCACATCGAGCCGGCCGAAGCGTTCGATCACGACCGCCAGCGCCGCATCCATGGATTCACGTTCGAGCAGATCCAGCCGCAGGCCGAGCGCCGTGCCCCCCGCCTCGACGATTCGCGCGACGGTTTCCTCGACGCTGCCCGGCACGGCCACTCCCATGCCGTCATGTCGACCTTGGCCCGCGGCCATCGTGCGGCCGGTCACGACAACGGCAAAGCCTGCCTTACCCAAGGCTTCGGCGATTACCCTGCCGATGCCGCGAGTGGCGCCCGTAACGAGCGCCACCCTCAGCCCGTCGGTATCTCCAGACACGCCCGTCAGATCTCCAGCATTTCGGATTCGCGGATCTGTTGGGGCGCGGCGTCCGGGCGCTTCGTCACCTTGTAGTCGGCCATCTCCGGCTGCCGCAGCTTATGCCAGATGACCGAGTTATGGTACGGAATGGCCAGGACCACCTTGCCGCTCGGATGGCGATAATAGCCATGCGCGGTGCCCTTGTTGACCCAGGCGGTCTGCGCCAGCCGACGGTCAGCCTCCTTCACGAAACGGTCTGCGGCTTCCCTGGTCACCTCGAAAGTTGCATGCTGCTCGTCTACCATCGTTTGCAGCAGTTCGATCACATAATGGATGTGCTGCTCGCCTAGCACCGCATGGTTCGCGACCAGATTGCTGTAGGGACCAGCCGGCAGGACGAAGTTGGGCAGCCCCGGCACCATCATGCCCCAGTAGGTGAACGGCGCCGGCTCGAAAATGTCGCGCAGCGTCCGGCCGTCACGTCCCTTGATCTCGAATTGCGTGCCCCAATACATATTATAGCCCGTCGCCAGCACGACGACATCGCATTCGATGCGGCGGCCGTCGGCCAGGATGACGGCGCTTTCGTCGAAGGAGGCAAGCGCACCCTTCACAAGATTGACGTTCGGCTTCTTAATGGTGTCGTAGAAACTGCAATCCAGGATCGGTCGCTTGGCGAAGACGGGGTAATCGGGGGTCAGCATCTTCACCATTTCCGGATCGTCGGGAAATTGCTGTTGGATATGATTGCGGCACATGTCGCGTATGCCATCGTTGAGCGGCGCGATGCCGCCCGTTTTTTCCCGATGCTCGGGATCGATCATGATCATGCCGCGCATGTCGGTCATCTGGCTGGCCAGCGTCTGCATGCGCTTCCATTGCGCGACGAAGGGGATGGTCTCCATCGCGACTATTTCGACCGGATCGATATGTGCGCGAGCGTTGGCGTTGGGGATCAGATATTCCGGCTGACGCATGACGATGGTCAGTTCCGACACTTGGTCGGCCACGGCCGCGGCGACCTGTACCCCGCTGCACGCGGCGCCCACCAGCACGACTTTCTTCCCCGTCAGATCGAGATCATCGTCCCATTGCGCGGTGTGGACGATGCGGCCGCCAAAGGCGTCCATATTTTCGACATCGGGATATTTGGGGCCGTTGTTCGGGCCGGTGGCCATGATGAGGACATTGCCCTCATAGGTCACGTCCTGTCCGTCCCGGTTCGCTTTCAGCGTCCATGTCGAGCGGGCTTCGTCCCACTCCGCGCCAGCGACGCGGGTGTTGAAGTCGACCCGGTCGCGCACGCCATATTTGTCGACCACCTTGTTGAGATAGGTCAGGAACTCCGGGCCATTGGCATAATAGCGTGTCCAGGAAGAATTGGGCTCAAAGGAATAGGAATAGATGCGGCTCTCGGTATCGACCGCGGCGCCCGGATAGGTGTTGACCAGCCAGGTGCCGCCGACATCGGCCTGCGCCTCGACAATCTGATAGGGGAAGCCTGCCTGCTGCAGCTTGATGGCCGCATTGATGCCGACCATCCCGGCGCCGACGATGAGGACCTTGAAATCGGCCGGGGGCATCCTTTCGGGCGTCCGGATGCGGGTGTCGGTTGTGAATCCAGCGTGCTGATAGGCGGGCTCGACGGACATGTCGGGGAGATCGCTGCCGATCACGAGCCGGACGAGTGCCCGAAAGAGCGGCCGGTCCAGGTTGGGCAGCACCGGCTGACGCCCGCGCCGTACCTCGGCGGCTAGGCGCGCACGGAGCTCTTCCGCGACGCTCTGGTCGGTCTCTTCTACAACCGCTTCGCCATCGATAGCCCTGAAAGCGGATTTATGGGCGGCATGAGTCCCCTCCAGGGCCGGCCCATAACTATGCAGCAGCGTGCGATCGCCGGTGATCTGGATCAGCGCCGCGAGAGCGACCGCGGGGTCGAGTACCGCGATTGCGTCTTCGATTTCCGGACTTGCCGACAACCGGCCGAGGGGCTCCGCATCCGCCATGACTCTTCTTCTCCCCTAAGGTGGAGGACGCTATCCCGCCCGATTTGTTAAATGCAATATTTGGTGTATTTAGGCTCGCGCGTTGGGTCAAGAATTTAATAAAACGCGGCGTGTAATTTCACAAAGGCGGAATGATGCAGATAGTGGATCTCGGAAGGGGAAGGCCGACTGCGGATGTCTCGCGCCAGAAGGCGGCAGCGATTCTGACAGCAGCCCGCGAAGCATTTTGCCGCTGGGGTTACCGCTCGGTGACGATGCGCCAGATCGCAGAAGCTGCCCAAGTGTCGACGCGAACGCTCTACAATCGATATAAAGACAAGTTCAGTCTCTTCGAAGCGTGTCTCGAATTCGGCTCATCTGCCTTTCCTGTGCTCGCAGATCATCCGTCAGGAGATATCGGATCGGCACTGCGAATCTTCACGGTCGCCCTGGTGAAGATGCTTTCGGGGGAGAGCAGCCAGAGCCTGAGTATGCTGGTCTATCGCGAGGGACGCGAATTCCCCGAATTGATGGAGGCAGCGGGACGGAACGAGCAGGAATATCTCGTTCAACCGCTCGCCACCTTTCTCCGCCGGCATGGACTCGCCGAGGATGACAGCGCACAGCGCGCCAAGATCCTGCTCTCGATGATGATGTCCGGCTGGCAGCGGCGGGTGACCTTTGGTCTACCGGCCCCCGACGACGAGGAACTGGAAGCGCACGCCGCTCTCGTCGTCCGGCTGTTTCTTGAAGGCGCTGCATCCTCGAACGAACGTTAACCGAACGGCGCGGCATGATGCAGCCGGGGGTTGCCGCAGCATCGCCTGCGATGTGGAGATGATCCGGTTGGAGGGCATCAACGATTGCCTTCGCCACGCTGCACGATGGCGATGTACATTATCGTTTCGTCATCGACATGGCGCAGGCTTGAGGGCCACACGGTCGGCGAGACGGCGCTCGACGCCGCTCGCGGACCGAATCAACGGCGTCAGCCGCCCATCTGACTTAGTTGCAGGACATGCCCCTCCGGGTCGCTGACGAAGGCGACCTGCATGCCCCCCATGCCCGGCACTTCCCGCGCCGGCTCCAGCACGCGCCCGCCGGCCTGCTCCGCACGTGCGATGAACCCGGCGATGTCCTTGGTCGCAAAGCCGAGTATCAACTCGTTCGCGGCGGCGGCCTGCGTGTCGTGAAACTGGGCGAGAATGAACATCGGGCCGCCCGGATAGGTCGGCATGAAGACGACTTCGCTGACCTTCCGGCCGGCGATTTCCGCATCGACGCGGTTCATCTCGACCAGGCCGACCACCGAACTGTAGAACGCCACGGCACCGTCCAGATTCTTGACCTGGAGCTTGGTGAACATGAAGTCGGTATCCTGTGTCTTTGCATTTGGTATCTGGCTCGCCATCATACTCTCCTGAGGTGGGACTTTTCACTGCAGATGCGTTCTCCGCACCTGTCGCTACGCTGTGAGCATCTGCATGAGCTCAACGGTGTGACCTTCCGGATCGGTCACGAAAGCGAGTTTCATGTTATGGTCAGGAACGGCCACGATTCCCGTCACGTTTGTTCCGCCATGCGCCTCCACCGCCTCCACGCTGGCTTCCAGATCGTCGACTACGAAGGCGATGACGGCCTCTCCCGGCGGAGGGGCGGGGCGGTTAGGATAGTGCAGCAGGGCGAATTGCGGTCGCGCGCCGCCGAGCGATAGAAATATCTCGCGAAGCTCGTCTTCACCTTCGCCCTCTGTGACGCGCATCGCTACCGTGAATCCCAGCGCCTCGGTATAAAATTTCTCCAGACCCGGCAGGTCGGCCACCTTGAATCGTGCCAGTGCAAAGGCAATCGCCGTCATCCCGCCATCCCCGCGCTCACGTCCCTCTCATTCAACCAAGGCCCTAGCCTGCTCCGCCAATTCAGGCTCGGCAAGCGCCGCGAGATAGTCTGCGCGCCGCTTCGCGACTTCCGCCGTCGTCTCAGGATGCGTCGAGACCCAGAATTGTCCCGCGGCGATGCCGTTCAGAATCGACTCGCCGGCCTGTTCGGGCGTGAGGCCGATCTGCGTGATCATTGCGTGCATCATCTCGCGCTGGCGCTCGACGAAGCCGGACTGGCGGTCGGCCGGGGCGTCTTCGAAAATGCGCGTCGCCACCTGCGCCGGCAGCACCGCCGAAATCTGGATCGGCGCTTTTTTGAGCTGCATTTCGAGGTAGAGGCACTCGGTAAAGCTGAGCACTGCATGCTTGCTCATCATATAAGGGGCCTGTGTCGGCATCATCCCCAGCGCGCCGATCGAGGCAACATTCGCGATATAGCCGGCTTTTCCGCTTTCCAGCATGCGGCGCGCGAAGATTCGCGACCCATGCACCACGCCGCGGACGTTGATCGACAGCAGCCGATCCCAGGTCTCGTCCGGAATCTCCCAGCTGAACCCGATCGTTTCAATGCCGGCATTGTTGACCGCCAGCCGGACCTCGCCGAAACGGTCATAGGCGGCGTCCGCAAGGCGTTCGAGCGCAGCGATGTCGGTCACGTCGGTCACGACCGGCAGGGCCGCCGCGCCGGCGGCCTCGATGTCCGCGGCTACCTGTTCGATGCGATCTCGCGCGACATCGGCCAGGACGACGTTCATGCCCAGCGAAGCCGCAACGCGGGCAATGCCTTCGCCGATCCCGCTCCCGGCGCCAGTGATGACGGCGGTGCCGCCGGCAAATTTTTCCTTGGCGCTCATCTCGATCTCCCGATGATCATACCGTCAATATTCGCCCGATGCGCTGATGCCTGGATGCGACCAGGCGGGCGGTTCGCGGCGAGGGAAAGTTCCGGTGCCGTCCAGACTGCGGACCTCGATGGCGTGATGCCATGGAAAATGCATGCTGAAGCCGATCAGGCCGGTCCGCTCGCTCGCTGGCAGATAGCTCATCGCGAGCACGGTTTCGGCGAGATATTCGACATCCTCGGTGGGATATTCCTCCGGTATGATCGAATCGGCGCCTGGTGTCCGGATTGCCGTGGACGGTCCCACTGCGTTGACCGCGATATTATCCTGTTCCAGTTCGGCGGCCAGGCCCTGCGTCATGCGGTTGAGCGCCGCCTTGGCCGCGGCATAGATCGCATAGCCGCGATCCTTTTCATAAGGCGGGAAGGGCCGCGCAGGCGGCAAGGAATCCTGCGAACTGATGTTGACGATCCAGCCTGCGCCCGCCTTGCGCATATAGGGGATGGCCCCCTGGGCGAGGAGGAAGGGCGCGCGGACATAGTGCATGAACGTCCGGTCGAAGGTTTCGAGCGGCATGTCGGCCGCCGACACGAAATCGGCGAAACCGGCGTTGTTGACCAGAATATCGAGTCGCCCGCCTGCTGCCTCTGCGGCCCGGTCGGCTAGCGCGCGGCATTGCATCTCGTCCTCGATGTCCGCAGCCAGAGGGATTGCCTTGCCGCCGGCCTGCTCGATCAGGCGAACCGTTTCCTGCAAGGTGCCGGACACCGTGACCGTCGCCCCCGCGCGTTCGCCCGCGACGGGAGCGTCCATCGAACGCGCAGTCACGACGACGGTCGCCCCGGCGGCAGCGAGCCGTTGCGCGATGGCGCGCCCAATGCCGCGGCTACCGCCGGTGACAAGGGCAATCTTGCCCGAAAGATCGGGTCCCTGAACCATAACAGCCTCCTGCGGCTTCGCCCTGGCGGTCGATCAGTCGGTGACGATGGTGGCGATGTGGGTGCGGACTTCCGCCTCCTCCCCTTCGGGAAGCAGGATCTCGGTCAGCGTGCCGGCAGCGGGGGCCTCCATTTCCTGGGTCGATTTGGATGTCTCGATCTCGACCAGCATTTCCCCCGCTTCGACCCGATCGCCCACGGCCTTCAGCCATTTGACGATCGTGCCTTCGTTCATTCCGGTGCCCCATTTGGGCATCACCACCTTCACGCGCATATCGTTGACGTCTCCAGAAAATTCACATCAGTTCGCGCGCGGCGGCGGCGATCTTCTCGGGATTGGGGTAAAGCGGCGCTTCCATGGGCGGGCTGAACGGGATCGGCACGTCGGGCGTGACTACGCGCTTCACCGGCTTCTTGAGCATGTCGAACCCGTCCTCGACGATGATCGCGGCGATCTCCGCCGCCGCACCCATGGTCCGATGCGCGGGATCAACGATGACCACGCGACCGGTCTTGGCCAGGGTCCCCAGGATCGCTTCGTTGTCCAGCGGCAGCAGCGTGCGCAGGTCGATGACGTCGGCGCTGATGCCATCCTTGGCCAGATCGTCCGCCGCCTTGAGCGCATGGCGCAGGCAGCCCGATACCGAAATGATTGAAACGTCGGATCCTTCGCGATGCGTGCGCGCCTTGCCGATCGGCACGACGAACTCCGTATCGAGCGGAACATCGCCCTTCTTTCCCCAAAGATCATTGTCCTCGAATACAATCACCGGATCGTCGTCGCGGATGGCGGCCTTCAGCAGACCCTTGGCGTCTTCCGGCGTCGCCGGGCAGACGACCTTCAGCCCGGGGATGTTCATGAACATCGGATAGGGCCGGTCGCTGTGCTGCGCGGCATTGGCCTGGCCGTGCCACATCGACGCGCGGTAGGTGACCGGCACCTTGAACTGGCCGCCGGTCATGTAGCGCAGACGCGCGGCCTGGTTGATGATCGGGTCCGCCGCCAGGTAAATGAAGTTGGCGATGGTGAGATCGACGATCGGGCGCAGGCCGGTGATCGCCGCCCCGACCGCCATGCCCGCAAAGCCGCATTCGGAGATGGGAGCGCTGCGGATGCGGCTGGCATCGGTGTTACCATAGGCGCCGCCCGCGGCGTAAAGGGCGATGTCCTCTCCGATGATGATCGTATCGGGATTGCCTTCCAGCTCCTCTCGCTGCGCCAGGCCCAGCGCATCGAGATAGGTCATCCGCTTGGTGTTGGTCTCGCTCATGACGGCTCCTTATCGGCGGATGGAGATGGGATTGGCGTGGACCAGTTCGAAGGCTTCCTCCGGCTCGGGATAGGCGCTCTCTTTCGCGAAAGAGACGGCCTCCTGTATCAGGCCGTTGGCCACCGCCTCGATGTCATTGAGATCGCCTTCGCTCTTGTCGCCATTGAGCAGGAGACTGCGATACAGGGTCACGGGATCGCGATCATTCATGAAGTGCGCGATCTCCTCGGCCGGACGATAGGCGCCGTTGATGAACAGGCCGACGCAATGCTCGTCGAAGCGATAGGTTTTTGCTTCGATCAGGGTCGGCCCCTCGCCACGGCGCGCACGAGCGACAGCCTGCTGTGTTGCCGCATATACCGCGTCGAAATCCTGGCCGTCCACGATCACGCCGGGAATGCCATAGCCGTCGGCCCGGCGGGCGACATCGGGTTGGCCATGGGTATTCTTGGCCGGCGTGACGGCGGCATAACCGTTATTCTCGCAGAAGAAGATCACCGGCAGCTTCCAGATCGCGGCCATGTTGAGGCATTCAGCAAGGACGCCCTCGTTGGAAGCGCCATCGCCGAAGAAGGTCAGCGCGACCTGGCCGGTGCCCTTGACTTGCGCGGAGAGCGCGGCGCCGGTCGCGATCGGGATGCCGCCACCCACGATAGCGGATTCGCCGATGCTGCCCACCGAGGTGTCGGTGAAGTGCATCGAGCCGCCGCGCCCCTTGCAGACGCCGGTGGCCTTCCCCAGAATCTCGGCCATCAGTGGCTTCAGTTCGGCCCCCTTGCCGATCGGGTGTCCATGCGAACGATGCGTGCCCGAAATATAATCGTTATCGGCAAGCGCCATGCAGGCGCCGACGATGGCGGCTTCCTGCCCGATGCTGCTGTGCACGGCGCCGGGCACTTCGCCTTCGGTCACGAGCTGCTTTACCGCCTGCTCGAAGCCGCGAATCTTGAGCATCCGAAGATAGGCTTCCGACTGGATATCATTTTTCAACCGATCTCTCCCGGAAAGGCTTTTGTTTCTCCACGCGTCCGCGTCAGGCGGCCTCGTCCAGGGCGTCGGCCGGGATATTGGCAGGCCCGCCGATATCGTAGACCGAAGCCAGCAGGCCGACAAAGGCATTGTCGTGCAGAGGATCGGTGGGCACCACGAACCGCACGCCGCGCTTCTTCATGTCCTCGATCAGCATCCCGATCGCCATTTCGGCATTGATGTCGTCGGTATGCTCGTAGGTGCGCTTGAAATCCGCCATGTCCTTGAAAAGCCGCGCGCCCCAGTGGACCAGGAAGCGCATTTCCTTGGCGGGCACCCTCTGGATCACCTTGCCGAAGGTTTCGAGTTGCCAGCCGGTCGGATCTCCCGGATCGGCGCCGAAGGTGGTGGTGATGTCCATGCCCTGGGGTTTGCGCATCGCCACCGGCCCGGTCGCCTGACCGTGATGGAACATCATTTCGTTTTCGACCACGACCGCGCGGCCCCACATCGGCGCATTGATCTGGAACGGTTCGCCGCTCGGCCCATTAGGCCAGCAGTTGAAGCCGCCGCCGATCCCGCCGTTATAATACCAGGCGATGACTTGGCCTTTCTTCGAACGCCAGCGGTCGAACAGGCATGACTTGGCCATCGTCAGCAGCAGCCACAGCGGTGTGTTCTCCATGGTCATGCCACGAAACACCGTGCCGTCGAGGTGCGGCGGGCCGCCGATCGGTGTCGGCCCCTGGATGTTGAACAGGAAGGTCTCCGGCTCGGCATACTGGCAACTCCAGTAATTGCGGACGAGCTCGAGGAATCGCGAATTATAGTAGCAATCCTCCAGCTCCGGATAGAAGCAGGTGCCGCCGCGGCCCAGATAGCCGCGGAACACCGGATTGAGGCCGATCATATCCCATGTCAGCTTCACACCTTCGGGCAACTGCTTGCCGGCGCCCGATGTCGTGGCGATTACCTCTTCGGGGGTGCTGAAGTTTTCCGCCATGATGAGCGGCCAGGGACCGTTGTCGCGCACCACACTCAGAAGGCGTGCGTGCTGTTCATCGCTATAGGCGTGGTCGATCAGCTGCGGGGGAGCAACCGGTCGGAAATTCTCTGCAAGATCGCGAAGCATGGTTCGTCTCCTATCGTTTCGGGCTGCCGATCCCAGGGAAGGGATGGGACCGGCGGGAAATACATGTCGTTGCGGCGCCTGGTCAGATCGTGAGCATTTCCATCTTGCGTTCGGGGGCAGGTATATGGTCGGCGCGCACGGTGACCGAGAAATCCTCGGTCCGCGGCGAGCGCAGGTCATGCCAGATCCGCGAGTTATGGCGTGGGATCGCAAGGATGACCTTCTTCTGCCCGTCGCCGCCCTTGTCGCGATAATAGCCGTGGGCGCTGCCGTGCTGGACCCAGGCGGTCTTCTGCAACTCGGTGTCTACTTCGTCGACAAACGCGTTGGTCGCCTCCGGCGTCACGTCGAACGAAGCTAGGCGGTCGTCGACCATCCACTGGAGCAGCTCGATGATGTAATGGGTCTGCTGCTCGCTGACGACGGCGTGGTTGGCGACCAGATAGCTGTAGGGCGCGCCCATGAACACGAAGTTCGGGAAGCCGGTGATCAGCAGGCCTTCATAGCTGAAGGGATGCGGATCGAACGCTTCCTTGAGCGTCCTGCCGCCCTTGCCGCGAATGTCGAACTGGCGCCCGAAATGCAGGTTGTACCCGGTCGCGAGCAACAGGACATCGCATTCGATGCGCGTGCCGTCCGAGAGGATCACCGCATTCTCTTCCGCCTCGGTCAGCGCGCCCCGGATGATCGAAACGTTCGGCTTCTTGAGCGTATCGTAGAAACCGCAATCGAGGATCGGGCGCTTGGCGAAGACTGGGAAGTCGGGCGTCAGCATCTTCACCATCTCCGGATCGTCGGGGAAATGGCTTTGCAGATAGGCGTTGGCGTACATCCGCATGCCGTCGTTGATCGGGCCGAAGCCGCCGGTCTTCGCGGCATAGTCCTCATCCTTCATCACCATGCCATGCATGTCGCCCATCTGGCTTTCCAGGCTCTGCAGGCGCTTCCAGTTCACGACGAAGGGAATGTTCTCCATGGCGAAACGCTCGAGCGCGTCGGTCTGGGCATGGGCCTGCGGGTTGGGAATGATATATTCGTTCTGCCGCTGGACGATCACCAGTTCGCCGACGGTATCGGCAATCGCCGTCGCAACCTGCACGCCCGAACAGCCGGTGCCGACAAGCACCACTTTCTTGCCTTTCAGGTCCACCGAATGGTCCCACACGGCCGAATGGATCACCGGCCCCTTGAACATATCCAGATTCTTGACGGCGGGATAATTGGGGTTGTTGTTCGGGCCCACGGCCATGATCAGCACATTGCATTCATGCGTCTCGGGCTGGCCGTCGCGCATGGCCTTGACCGTCCAGATCTTGCGCTCCTCGTCCCATTCGGCGCCCTCGACCCAGGTGCCGAAGCGGATGTGTTCGCGCAGATTATATTTGTCGGTGACGCGTTCGAGATAGGAGAGGAATTCCGGCCCGCGGGGAAAGAACTGGGTCCACGAAGCATTAGGCTCGAACGAAAAGGAGTAGACGCGGCTCGGCGTGTCGACTGCGGCGCCCGGATAGGTGTTGGTCAGCCAGTTGCCGCCCACCTTGTCCAGCGCCTCGAGGATCGTGTAGTCGAAACCCGCCTGCTGCAGCTTGATGGCGGCATTGATGCCCATCATCCCCGCGCCCACCACGATTACCTTGAAACCGGCCGGCGGCACGTCCCGGGCTTGGCGCACGCGCGTGTCAGTGGTGAAACCGGCGTGCTGGAACGCCACATCGATCGACATTTCGGGCAGATCCTTGCCCAGAAGCAGGCGCGACATCCTGCGGAACATCGGCATGTCGAGGTGCGGCATGACGGGGGGCCTGCCGGATCTGACGGCGACCCGCAGGCGATCACGAATCTCGCTGGCGATCGCGGGGTCCACGGCCTTGCGATCCTCGTGGGCATTGATGTCGCGGAAGGCCTCGACGACCTCTTCCTGCTTGCCTTCGAGATCGTCCCAGTAGCGATGGAGCAGCGTCCGGTCGCCGGTGATCTGGATCAGCGACATCAACGCCATGATTGGATCGAGCGCGTCGATCGCCGCATCCAGTCCGGCCTTATCCACGCGGGCGCCTTCGAAATTCACGTTACGCATCCTCTTTCTCCAAAGGCCATCGCGGCCATTTGCGAATCCTGAAAATCAAATTACATTCGTGTGTGTAATAGGTCAATGGCGGTTGCGGGCGCTGTGGCGATTTGCAAGGAGCTATCCATGGACGCGTCATCGTCAAAACGCCGGGCCGGCCGCCCGAGCCCCGAGGAAGCCGAACAGAAGCGGCACGGACTGATCGTCACGGCGTTGGCAGAGTTCGCCCGTATCGGGTTTCATGGCGCATCGCTCCGGGACATTGCCCAGAAGGCGAATGTGTCCAGCCGAACCTTGTATAACTATTACCCCGATAAACCGGCGCTGTTCGAAGCTTGCCTCGAATTTTCAGGCCGCCAGATCCAGTCGATCACGCCCGATCTCGATGTCGGTCTTCATGAAGGCTTGGTGCGTTATGCGGTCGCGATGCAACGCCGGCTATTTGCGGCGCAGGCAATGCGGATCGCCGCGCTTATCTATCGCGAAGGCGGCGGCTTCGACGAATTGCGTCAGATCGCGCGCATCCAGTTCGAGCGCTACCAAGTCGGGCCGGTCGCGCGCATTTTGGAGAGCCATGGGACACTTAAGGAAAGGTGCCACATATTGGCCACGCAGTTCGTGGCAATGGCCCTTGGAGAGTGGCAGCGCCGTCTTCTTTTCGGGGGGGATGCGATGACGGACGCACAAATGGCGGACCATGCCGAACTGGTCACGTCGATATTCCTCAAGGGTATTGATCGATGGTGCGCGTCAAGGCCTGACAATGCACCGAAAGCCGATATGGCTCGTCGATGAAGCGGAGCGAACGGCGCCTCGTAGCTTTGAAGGCACGCGTGCCTGCGGCTGTTTGACCGCCGTCCAGCGGCTGTGCAGGGGTGCGCGTAACCGGCTTCGCCTTACGCCAGCCCCAACGGGAGACAGCGCCTTGGTTAATATTCTCCAGCGAATTAATTGGGTTCGGTCGGCGGCCTTGCTCGCCGCTCTTTCGGTCGGAGCCAGCGCCTATGGCCAGGCTCCCGTCGAGCCGCTTGGGTACGTCAATAGTGAGCTTCGGGCCCTCGCCTCACGTTTGATCCACGCACCGGTTGCGACGGAAAGTCTGCAGTCACCCCGGCCGGTTATAAAATACGGACCGCTGCCAAATGGCGTCACGGAAAGGCAGGTTCCCGGGACGGCAAGTCAGCCGCCGGTGCAAGTCTTCGTCATAAACGCTGCAGCCGCCCCGGCGGCGCCTCGCGGCGCCATCCTCTACCTCCACGGTGGGGGGTATGTCGCGGGTGACGCGCGTGACGATCTGCAGCGCATGGCCAGGCTTGCGGAGCGGCTCGACTGCGTGATCGTCAGTGTCCAATATCGACTCGCGCCGGCAACGCGGTTTCCCGGTTCACTCGAGGACAATTACAGCGCACTGAAATGGCTCCACGATAACGCCCATAGCCTCGGGGTAGACGCTTCGCGCATTGCGGTGCTGGGAGAAAGCGCCGGAGGCGGGCACGCCGCCATGCTTACGATTGCGGCACGTAATCGCAAGGAAGTGCCCGTGGCTTTTCAGGCCTTGATATATCCGATGCTCGACGACCGCACCGGCTCGAGCCGTCCAGTCGCCCCTACGATCGGGACCCTGATCTGGCGCCCGGCCGACAACCGATTCGGTTGGAGTGCGCTTCTCGGCCGGCCAGCTGGTTCCAAGCGCGTCCCTGCCGGTTCGGTGCCGGCCCGAGTGGCGGAGCTATCTGGTCTTCCGCCCACGTTTATTGAAGTCGGGTCGATCGACCTGTTTGCTGAAGAAGACATCGATTTCGCGCGGCGTCTTGTCGGCGCAGGCGTTCCCACCGAGCTGCTGGTCGTGCCGGGTGCGTATCACGGCTTCCAATACATGTCGCCCAAAGCCGAAGTTTCCCAGCAGTTTACAGCTGCGCTTGAAAAGGCCCTGGCACGGGCCCTGCGAGGCGGGTGAATACCAAGCGTGAGGCTCGCGGGTGTTTGAATTAGCGGGCTTCCGAAATCCAAGAACGGTAAAGGCGAAGCCGAGTGCAGTACCGCCGCGAAGCCGTCGCCAACCCGCCATTCTGGAATTGGCCCGATCACAGCCCTTCGAGCCTACCATCAGCCGGCTGGGGGAAGGGCACTTTCAGAACCTGGCCCTCGTCAACGCTATGACGGCTATGTTGGCGACACCCGCCGAAGTGCCAAGCTCCGCGAACGAGGACAATTCGGAGAAGCCGGCAAAATCGTCTGAAGACGATGACCACGAGACCTGAGTTTCGGCGAATCCGGACTGAGGAGGGCGCTCGCCTGGACGCCCATCATTTCCGCCCCGTAAGCCCCGCGCCAGGCCTTTTCGCCGACGCGGGGCCCAACCGTCAGAATTCGACCTTCAACTCGGCGCCGAACGTCCTCGGTTCGCCCGGATAAGCGGTGTTGACGCCGTTCGATGCGCCGAGGGCATAGCCGGAAACATAATATGTGTTCTTGGTCAGGTTGCGCACGTAAAACGCCCCGGAGACCCTGCTCTGCATGATATCCTTCCAGTGCAGGCTGAGGCCGATGGTGTCGTAGCCGCTGAGACGCGTTCCCGGCGTGGACGTTCCGTCGGTGTTCGAGAAGAAGAAGCTTGTCTGGCCGTAATAGTCGGCGCGCAGGCTCATCTTGCCGATATTGTCCGGAACCGGCAACTTCAGGTCGACGAAGGCAGATCCGGCCCATTTGGGTGCATCGGGATAGGAGTTCACCAGAAGATTCCCGACGAACGGGATGGGAACGCTGTTCTTCGTGTACTTGGCGTCGGTATAGGCAAGGTTGAAGCCGGCATCCAGCCAGCTGGTCAGGCCGAATACGCCGTCGACTTCGAGGCCCTTGGTCTGCGCCTCGGGCACATTGACGGTGAAACCGGCCGGGGCGCCTCCGACAATGGCATATAGCGCGCGTTGCGCATCCTTCACGATCACCTTGTAGGCCGCCACGTTGAATTGTACCGGCACGCTCGAGATACGGCCATTGAACTTGTAGCCGACCTCGAAATCGCGGACTTTCTCGTTCTTGAACACGTTTGCCGGGCGCCCCGTCAACGGGTCGGTGAACGGCGCCACGGTTCCGTTCAGATTGCCGGACCGGAAGCTGCCCCGCTGGTTGAAGTAGATCATGTTGGAGGGATCGATCTGATATTGCAGGCTCGCGGTCCACGACGGGGCCGAAAGATTTTTGCTCTGGCGGGCCGCAGCGGAATTCGGATCCACCCCGAAAACATTCCCGGCGGCTTGACGGATCGCCACCCTTTCCCAGGTGTAACGTCCGCCGAGCGTGGCGGAGAGCTTATCGGTGAGCTTATAGCCGAGCTGGGCGTAAATGGCCTTCGAGGTTTGGCGATTGCGATAGGCATATGAGATATCGGCTATGCCGCCCGGAACGACATCGGCACCGATGTTGATCGGAATGATCTCGAATCGCTTCTGACGCGAATAGAAGGCGCCGGCGGTATAGTCGAGCCGATCATCGAAGGCCGTTCCCTGAACCTGTAGTTCTTCGGTGAAGGTTTTCGAAAGGAAGGTCTGACCGCCCGGCACGCCGGTGGCATTGATTCCGGCAAGCTTGAACAGCCACAGCGAACCGAAAGGGCCGCCAGCGAGGTTGCCGGGGGTGTGCGCCTGACCGTCCATGTAGCTGATGATGTTCTTGATCTTCGTGTTGGCGCCGATCTCAACCTCGGTGGTGTTCGAGGCAAAGATGTTCCTCGCGCGGTGCGGAAGGTCGTACTGCAGCCAGACCTGGTAGGGGTGCGCCCGGGTGAATTTGGTATAGCCTTCGACGGCACCCGGCCAGAAACCGGGAGCGGCGGGACCGTCGTTGGCGCCGTAGATCGCGGCGAGCGTGTTCGACAGGCCGCTCGCGGGTGTGTGGGTGGTGCCATCGCTGACGAACTGGGGCGTCGTGGCCGAATAATAGTTGTAGATGCCGCCGACGCCTTCGGTGCCGCGGACGCGGTCATACTGGAATATCGTGGTATTCTTGATGGTATCGCTCGGCCTGAAAAGCACCGTGAGACGGCCCGACCGGCTGTTCTTGTCGCCGAGCGTGTTGCCCGTGTTGATGTTGGTCACATAGCCGTTGCCGCGGGTCATGTTGAAGGCAACGCGAACGGCGAACTTATCGGAGACCAAGGGAAGGTCGACTGCCCCTTGCACCTGGACATAATCGCGCGAACCGCCGCGGGCGATCAGATAGCCTGAAAATGTGTCGCCTGGCGTGGGCGTCGTGTAGAGCACCGCGCCGCCGGTCGCGTTACGACCGAACAGGGTGCCTTGCGGGCCCTTCAGGACCTGGATCGATTCGAGATCGAAGAACTCCGTCGACGTGTTCCCGGGATTGTAGGGAGCTTCGTTGAGGTAGGGCAGCACCGCTGGGCTGGTCCCCGAGAAGGGATCGAGCGATTGTCCGCGCATGCTGTAGCTGAGCTGGTTGGAATTCTGGCCGTTCTTGACCTGCAGCCCAGGAACGAGTGTTCCGATGTCCTGCTCGCTGGTGATGTTGCGGCTCTGGAGTGTGTCGGCGTTGAAGGCGGCGACGGCGACAGGAACTCGCGAGAGCTTCTCCTCGCGCCTTTGCGCAGTGACGACAATTTCTCCGACGGTTGAATCGTCGCTGGTGCTGGCGGCGCTCACAGCCGCGGCAGGCTCCGATTGCGCCGTCGCCGGGACGGTCCACGTCGCGAGGACGATCGCAAGCGCGCTCGCGGTGAGGCGGTACGCGGCGACCGGCGGTGTGCTGTCGGTGCGTTGTTGCTCGATCTCCAAGTTCATCATCTCCCAGTTCCTTCTTTTGTGATCGTTGAGGTAATTTCCCATTCAGTCGCGGGATCGCCACGGTGGTGGGCACGCGATCATGTCAGTTCGAAGCCCTGGTAACCGGCGTAGGCCACCTGGGCGCACCGCTTGCGATATTCCGGACCGCCGCCGACATAGACGAGGCTGCGTCGCACGACCGTTCCGTCCGGCCGCACGCTGGTCTTGACCCACCAGGCATTGGTATCGGCCATCAGCGTCCGGGCGAATTCACTGTAGATGGACTCGGTCCAGGCATCCTCCGCCGCCTTCTCCGGCTCGGAAAGCACCAGCCCGCGCTGGTCCATGTAGGCGATCATGTTCGTCACCCACTCCGCCTGCAGCGCGCCGCAAACGCCAATGTTGCAAAAGGCCGAACCGTTGTGTGGCCCTACAAGGGTGAAGAAGTTCGGAAAACCGCGCGCCTGGAGGCCGAGATAGGTCGAAGGGCCCTCGGCCCATGCCTCCTTCAGCGACGCTCCGTTCCTGCCGCGAATATCGATCCGGTCGAGCGATCCCGTCACGCCATCGAAGCCCGTCGCATAGACGATCACATCAAGGCCATAGGAACCATCCGCCGTCTCTATTCCGGTCGGCGTGATACGCTCGATCGGCGATGCCTTCACGTCGACCAGATGCACATTCGGCCTGTTGTAGGTCTCGTAATAATCGGTTTCCATCGGGACGCGCTTGGCGCCGAACGCGTGGTTGGTCGGGATGAGCGTTTCCGCGACTTGCGGGTCGTGCACCCGCTGACGGATCTTGTCCGCCACGAAATCGGCGAGATATTTGTTGGATTCCTTGCTCAGCAGCAGATCCCTGAAGCCGCTCAGCCAGATGCCATATCCTGGTTGATTATAGAGGCCCTCAAAGAACGCCTGCCGTTCTTCGGCCGGAACCTCGCTGCCCTTGCGCCGGTCACGGTGGTAGGGGAAAGCCGTATCGGTGGTTTTGACATAGTCGAGAATGGCGGGGAAGCGGACGCGGATCAGCTCCATCTCCTCTCCGCTCAGCGGCGAGTTGCCGAGCGGCGTACACCAATTCGGATTCCGCTGGAAAACATAGAGTTCGTCTGCCGTTTCCGCGGCGATCGGAATGATCTGGACGCCGGTGGCTCCCGTACCGATCACGCCAACGCGCTTGCCGGTGAAGTCCGTCCTCATAGGCTTGCCGTCGCCATCGATCGGCCAGCGCGACGAGTGGAAGGATTCACCCTCGAACGTCTCGATGCCCGGAATGTCGGGCATGAGCGTTGCGGACAGCGGCCCGGTCGCCGAAATCAGGAAGCGGCAGGTTACGACTTCCGAATCGCTCAGCGTCACCTTCCAGAAGCCACCCGCTTCCTGGAAATGGGCGGCATCGACTTTCGTCTTGAAGCGGTAGTGCTTCCTGACGTCCATCGCGTCGGCCGCGGTGTTGACATAGCGGAGCATCTCCGGCTGGCCGGCGAAGGTCTCGCTCCAGGTCCAGTCCGGAATGATGCCGTTGAGAGCGAAATAGCCGTAGGCATAGCTCTCGGTGTCGAGACGGCATCCCGGATAGCGGTTCCAGAACCAGGTTCCGCCAACATCCTCGGCGGCTTCGACACCCAGGACCGACATGCCGGCCCGAGCGAGAAGATGGACCTGGTAGATCCCGGTGATACCGCCCCCGATGACAAGGGCATCATAGTCGGGCCTGATCGCTGCATGTGTCATGGCGCAAATCCACGATTGACGATCGGCCCCGGTCCGGACCCGGTCATCAATCCGACCTCAGGCATGCTCGTGTTCGGGAAGTTTGATGCGCGGCGCCACCTCCTTGGCGGCCAATTCCAGCGAATAGAACCAGGGCGCTGGATCATCGTAATAATCGTGGGTCTCGATTTGCAGCGTGCCCCAGCCGCCGCATTTTTCGAACAAGGTGTTGATCTTGTCGACGACCGTGTCAGGCGAGCCGACGATGAACACGTTGTCGACGAGGAATTCGAGGTCGGTCTTGGCGGGATCGATGCCGGCATCCTTGGCAAAGCCGTCCATCATTCCGAAGCGGCGCCAAATCGGGATTAGGTATCGATTGAAGCAATAGCCGATCGGCCCTTCCATCACTTCTTTCTTTGCCTCAGCGTCGGTATCGGCGACGAAGACGGTCTGCGAAACCGCATGGCGCGAGCGATCGGGCGTGAAGCCGGCCTTTATATTGGCCTCGGAATAGACCTCCCAATGCTTCTTCAGGGCATCGAGGCCCGAGAAGATCGAAACGGGCTTGAAATTGCGTTCACCCGCGAGCTTCATTGATGGCGAATTGTAGCTGAAGCCGGTGACGGCAAATTCCGGAAAGCCGCCGCCATAGGGCGAGTAATTTGCGAGCTTGTGCTGCTCGTCTTCCTCGGTCAAGGCTTCTTCTTCTTCCGGAAATCCCGCATTCCAGTACTTCCCTTCGTACCAGAATGGTTCGCGTTTCCAGATCTTCTCCATGATTTCGAGCGACTCGCGAACCATATCGTTCAGTTCTTCCGACCTGTTCGCGTCGCTGGTCTTGATGCCGTGCATATAGGTCGCCATCGGATAGGCGCCGGCGCCAATCCCCATGAAATAGCGGCCTTCGAGAATTTGCGAGAGCCAGCCGACCGTCATCGCCAGCTTGGTCGGATTGTGGTGCGGGAGGATGTGCGCCATGGGCGCGAACGCGATGTTCTTCGTCTCAAGCGCGGCAGCCGCCATGATCAGTTCTGGCGCCGGAATATTTTCCCAGATCTGCGACGCATGTTCGGAGATCATCATCGTGGTGATCCCGACCTGATCGGCCTGCTTGGCGCTCTGGACGCCCCATTCGAAGGTCTGCTTCGCCGTCCGGCCCGGGCGCATATAGGGGTGGAAGATGATTCCGGTGTCCATCACCATTCAGGCTCTCCTAAAATTCTCTGGATGCGTTAAGCCACGTGGCTTAGATATTCCGGCCGACTCCTCGAGTCAATAAAAATCTAATAGCGATTAGGCTGATATATGCTCTATGAGGTGGGTGGCGTCGGGTTCAACCGTGAAGGATGAGGGGATCGAATTTGCCGAACCGCGCGGAAGACGCCGAACCGCGGTTGGACAGCCGCACCAGGATGATCGTCGTGGGCGAGGCCTTGTTCGCGAAGGACGGAATTGACGGTGTGTCGCTGCGGCAGGTCGCCGCGAAGGCCGGTCAGAAGAACCACCACGCCGTCCAATATCATTTCAATTCCCGTGAAGGGTTGGTTCAGGCGATTTTCGATTACCGGATGGAGCAGATGGACCGGCACCGCCTCGACATGCTCCAGGCCGCCGAAAAGGACGGGCGGCTCGAAAATCCGCGAACGATCGCCGACATCATCTTCGTGCCGCAGCTCGAGGTGATCAGCGAACTGGGCGATTTCAGCTACGCCAATTTCCTCTGCCAGTATCTGCTTCGAAATTCCGACGCGGAGTTCGGGCGATTTGGTGGCAACCTTCCCGAGGGACTGACGCGCGTTCTAGGGCTGCTGCGGTCGAGGCTCGATTTCCTGAGCGACGGGGCCGCCCAGCGACGGCTGATCACCGCCTGCTTCATGTTCCTCAACCTGCTGGCCGTCTATACGCGCGACCTTGAAAGCGGCCGCGCGAACGAAGAGTTTTCGGACGCGCTGGAAGATACGATGCGGCAGATCGTGGCCGCGCTGTTTCTGCCCATCACCGGCGACTAAAGCGTAGGCTGAGGCATTCCGCAAGGCGGCCGCTATCGACCTTTCCAGATCGGCTCGCGCTTTTCCCGCAAGGCCGCAACGGCCTCGATCGCATCCTGCGATGACCTGAAGCGCCGGATCGCGGCATAGTCCCGGCCAAGCGCCTGCCCCAGCGTGTGCTCCAGCCCCACCGCAACCGCCTGCTTAGCCGCTTGCGCGGCCAGCGGCGCGGCTTTGGCGATCGCCGCGCAGATTTCGAGCGCGGCAGAAATGAGGTCGTCCGAACCGACCATCCGGCTAGCCAGCCCGAACCGCAATGCATCCTCCGCACGCAGCGGCCGCCCCGTCAGGATCAGGTCCATCGCGACGTTCAGCGGAAGCTTGCGCGCGGCCCGGTGCAATACGCCGCTATGGTCGATCAAGCCCCGCTGCACCTCGGGAAGACGGAACTGGGCGCTTTCGCTAATAATGAGAATGTCGGCACACATCGCCAGTTCGAAGCCGCCGCCCACGGCATGCCCCTGGACGGCGGCGACGAGCGGCTTGTCCAGCGTGAAGAGCGGCCCGCCGATCCCCGTCAGCCCGCCACCGAACGCGCGCGGGGCCGCTGCCGACAGGCCCGATGCGATGTCGGCACCGGCGCAGAACGCTCTGCCCCCTTCAGCGGTCAGCAACGCCACCCGGATGCCTTCATCGTCGTTGATGCGCTGCCACGCCTCGGCGAGCATATCGTCCATCTCCGGTGTGATCGCGTTGAGCGTCTCCGGGCGGTTCAAATGCACGCGGGCGACATACCCGTCGATGGAGAACTCGATATGCGGCACGACGTCTTCACCCGCGCCGATCAGTGCGCGAGCATCCCAGCATCGACGAGGTGCTCCGATCCGGTGATATAGGAGGATTCGTCGGACGCCAGGAACAGCACGAGATGGGATACTTCTTCGGGTTGGGCGATCCGGCCCAGCGGAATCTGTGCCAAGGCATCACCGCCTTCCTCATTGGTCGCCTCAACCATCATCGGCGTCATGATGAAGCCCGGGTGTACCGAATTGACGCGTATATTGTGCTTTCCATACTCCATCGCGGTCGCCTTGGTCATGCCGCGCACAGCGAACTTGCTGGCGACATAAGCGAGACTCGGGAAGCCGTAGTTCGCGGCGATGCCGGCGATCGACGAGATGTTCACGATCGATCCTCGACCGCGCTCCACCATGGCGGGCAATACGGCTTTCATGCCATAGAACACCGAGTGCTGGTTGACGGTGCAGACCTTGAGATAATCTTCCTCCGTCAGCTTCTCGGTATTCGCCATGGCTCCCAGGATACCGGCATTGTTAACAAGAATATCGACCCCGCCGAACGCATCCCGCGCGGCCTCGATGATGCCGTACCATTCGCCCAGCCTGGTGACGTCGTGTCGGACGAACAGGGCCTGATCGCCGATCTCCTCGGCCAGTGCCTTGCCGGCACCTTCCGACAGGTCGGTCATCACGACCTTGGCGCCTTCCGCGGCGAACATGCGCGCATGCGAACTCCCCATCCCACGCGCAGCGCCGGTAATGATCGCGACCTTGCCTTCCAGACGGCCCATTTCGACTCTCCACGAGACTTGTAATTGTCCCTATTATCAATTTGGCAAGATCGACTGTCAAGCTCGGTCATGTGAGCCGTTACTTCACATATAAACACAGTTATATCAACAATATATATGCTAACCAACAGAGCGCTTGAGCTCATCCCGGCGAGCCGATTGCGTCTTGACATTTAACTAATAAATATTAGGTGTTTCATGCGAAGGTAGAGGAGGCTGTCATAGCTAGGCTTGAAGGCAAGGTGGCGCTCGTCAGCGGAGGCGCCAGGGGCATGGGCGCAGCCCATGCCAGGGAGATCGCTACCGAAGGCGGTTGCGTCGTCATTGGCGATATTCTTGACGGGGAAGGCCGAGCCCTGTCCGAAGAGATCGGCGAACGGGCGCGCTACATCCATCTTGACGTGACCAGCGAAAGCGATTGGGCCAACGCTGTCGCCTTCGCCGTGGCTGAGTTCGGCCGGCTCAACGTGTTGGTGAACAATGCCGGCATCTGCACGGCGGGTTCCATAGAAGATTTCACGCTCGAGGACTGGAACCGGATCATCGGGATCAACCTGACCGCTCAGTTCCTGGGCATTCGCGCGGCGAGGCAGGCGCTGATTGAATCGGCGCCCTCGGCGATCATCAACGTGTCCTCCACCGCGGGAATGGAAGGCATAGCCGGGCTGCATGGTTACACCGCGTCGAAATTCGCGGTTCGCGGCCTCACGCGCAGCGTCGCGATCGAGTTGGCCGGCAAGGGTGTGCGGGCGAACGCGATTTGCCCCGGGACGATTGCCACGCCGATGAATGAAGGGCTTGACGTGAGCGGCTTCAATCCGATGAACCGCAAGGCTGATCCCAAAGAAGTCGCGAAGCTCGTCACATTTCTCGCAAGCGACGAATCGCCATTCATCTCCGGAGCCGATATTCTTATCGATGGCGCTGAACTGGCCGGTCACGGCCCATTGCTTTCGTTATAGTTTGGAATTTGCAGGCAAGCGATCATCGATATGTCACTGTCCTGAAGGAATATTGGAATGGCAACCGCGACCACGGAAAAGCACCGCAGCGAGGTCCCGTCTCACATCCCGGCCGACCGCGTCTTCGAAGTCGATATGTACAACCTCGATGGGATCGAGAAAGGGTTCCATGAAGCCTGGAAGGCGCTGCAGAAGCCCGAGATTCCCGACCTCATCTACACACCGCTGACGGGCGGCCACTGGATTGCCACGAAGGGTTCGATCATCGACGAGGCCTATCGCGACCCCGAACGCTTCTCGAGCGAGAACATCTGGGTTCCGAAGGAAGCGGGCGAAAAATATGCCATGGTCCCGACCAAGATGGACCCTCCCGAGCACACGCCTTATCGTAAGCTGCTCAATACAGGCCTCAATCCATCAAAAATTCGCGACGTCGAGGGATCGGTGCGCAAGGCGGCGTGCGGCCTGATCGATGCGTTCGTAAATGACGGTCACTGTGACTTCACCGTACAATATTCGACGGTGTTTCCTGTGCGCGTGTTCATGGAACTGTGCGATCTTCCACTCGATGACGTGCCGCATCTCGCCAAGCTGGCGAACGTCATGCTGCGCCCGCCGGGCAACACGCCGGCCGAGCAGGCAGCTTCGCTCGACGAGGCGAACCAGGGTTTTTTCCGCTATGTCGAGCCGATCATCGCCGAACGGCGCGGCACCGACCGGACCGACCTCATCTCCCTTGTAGTCAATGGCGAGATCGACGGCGGGGAGATGGCGCCGGACAAGCTGCTCGGGCTCGTGTCGCTCCTCTTGCTCGGTGGTCTCGACACCGTCGTCAACCTGCTGGGCTTCATGATGCTGCACCTGGCGCAGCATCCGGAAAAGGTTACGGAACTGCGCGAAGACCCGCTCAAGCTGAAGCGCGGCGCGGAGGAAATCTTCCGCCGCTTTCCGGTCGTATCCGATGCCCGGACGGTTGCTCATGACATGGAATTCCACGGCGTCCAGCTGAAGCGCGGCGAACTGATCCTCCTTCCCACGGTGCTGCATGGCCTCGATGAGAGGGTGAACGACAATCCCTGGGAGCTCGACTTCTCGCGCGGCAGCCCGCACCACTCGACGTTCGGACAGGGGCCGCACCGCTGCGCCGGCATGCACCTGGCGCGGCTGGAGGTGATCGTGACACTCGAGGAATGGCTCAAGCGCATTCCCGAATTCCGGGTCGTGCCCGGCTCGAAGCCGATCTTCCTCGCCGGGATCATCGGCACCGTGAAGAACGTGCAACTCGAATGGGACGTGAAGTGACCGGAGACGGCCGCACGTTTCGGCGCATCCTCGGTCATTATCCGACCGGGGTTTGTGCCATCGCGGCCATGGCGAGCGGAGGAAAACCGCTCGCCGATCATTGATGGCGCGCTTGCGTGGATCGATTGCGAACTCGATGCCGTGCGTGAGGCCGGCGACCATTTCATCGTCCTGGGTCGGGTCGACGGGCTGGACCTTCACCACGAAGGCAGTCCGATGATCTTCCACAGGGGCGAATATAGCAGCGTCGTCCCGATCTGACCTGCACCAAATCGGTCGGTGGCCGCGCTAAATGTCGAGATTTGCAACCCGCAGCGACCGCGCGGAGGCGACCTCGCGAAAGGCCAGCCGCCCTGTAACCTGCAGGCCGAACCCTTCCAACGCGGCGAGCTTCGACTTGCTCGATGTCAGCAGGGTCATCTTGCCGACGCCGAGATCGAGCAATATCTGGGCGCCGATGCCGTAGTCGCGCGTGGCGTGCGTGTCGTGGTAGGTTTTCCGACCGCCGGCAATGCGCCGCGATATCGACACCGGGTCGGGATCGCGCACGAAGACCGCGACCGCGGGGCCGTGGAAGTCCGACATTGCCCTGAGCGCCGACGGCACATAATCGCGGTGCGCGTCGGTCCAGCCCAGCAAATCGGCGGTCAGGTCGACCTGGTGCACCCGGACAAGCGTTTCCCGGTCCGCTTTGACCGTGCCTTTCACAAGCGCGATATGCTCTCCACCATCGACAAGATTGCGGTAGACGTGGATCGTCAGCGGTGCGGCGCAATAATAGCTCTCGAACGGCATGGTCGCGATGCGCTCGACGAGCTTTTCCGATTTTCGACGAAAGGCGATGAGATCGGCGATCGTCCCGACCTTGAGGTCGTGCCTTTCCGCGAAATCGAGCAGTTGCGGAAGGCGTGCCATGGTTCCGTCGTCGTTCATTACCTCGCAGATGACGCCCGCCGGCGTCAGCCCCGCAAGCCGCGATACATCGACCGCCGCCTCGGTGTGTCCGGCGCGAACCAGCACGCCCCCGTCGCGAGCGGTCAGGGGAAAGACATGCCCCGGAGAGACAAGGTCCGACGCGCCCTTTGTCGGATCGATGGCGACAGCAATCGTATGCGCCCTGTCGGCAGCGGAAATACCGGTGGTTACACCCTCCCGCGCTTCGATCGAGACGGTAAACGCGGTGCCGTGACCCGACTGGTTCTGCCGCGTCATCGGAGCGAGTTCGAGCTTGTCGGCGCGTTCCTTCGTCATGGCAAGGCAGATGAGCCCGCGCGCATGCATCGCCATGAAGTTGATCTGCGCGGGCGTCGCAAACTGGGCCGGGATGATCACATCCCCCTCGTTCTCGCGATCGTCCGCGTCGACAAGGATATAGGGCCGTCCTTCGATGGCTGCTTGGATGATCTCTTCGATCGGCGACACCGAACGGGTAGCCATTTGAATCCTCCTTATGCGCCTTGCTCGGTAACGCTGATGGTCCGCGCGAGCATGGCGAGTGCGATCTCCTTGAGCCTCGCCTTCTGGACCTTGCCGGTACCGGTCTTGGGAAGCTCTGCATCGGTCGTGAACCAGATGTCGCGGGGCAATTTATAGGGCGCGACATGCTGCGCGAGATAATCCCGGATCTCGTCGGCGGTGATATCGCTGTCCTCGGGGCGGACGATCCACGCGCACCCGCATTCGCCGTAACGGTCGTCGGGCATGCCGATGAAAAATGCCTGCGATACACCCGGATGCTTGGTCAGTATCTGTTCGAGCTCCTTGGGCGAGACCAGCTCGCCCTTGCTCTTGTAGAGTTCCTTTGATCGGCCTGTGAGGAAGAGATTGCCATCCGGCCGGAACTGACCGAGGTCCCCCATCCTGATCCAACCGCCGGGAAGGAACAGTTCGGCGGTCGCTTCCGGGTTGTTGTAATAACCCTTGCTGTTCATCGGGCTGCGGCAGCACAGTTCGCCCGCGGCGCCCCAGGGCAGATCCTCCCCCGTCTCGGGGTCGATCGTCTTGAACTCGGCGATCCGGCCGCCCTGGTCGGCCATTCCGGCAATCCCGGCCTCGACGATCGTGCCCTGGGTCTCCGCCACGATGTCGAGGCTGTCGCCCGGCCCCGTGCACACGACCGTCGCCGTGACCTCGGTCTGTCCGTAGCTGGTGATGATGTCGTCGCAGCCGAAAATGTCCTGAATCTTCCGCCAGACCCACGCCGGGGTTGGCGCGGCGGCGCTATGGATGGCCGTCAGCGACGAGAAATCATAGGTTCCGCGCGACGCCTGCTCCATCAGCGCGATCGTCATCGTCGGCACGCCCATCAGATATGTCGCGCGGTGCCGGCCGATCGCCGTCAGGATCGCATCCGGGTCGAACTTGAGCAGCGGGATGATCGCGCCGCCCACGACCATTCCGGACAGCAGCCCGACGACCAACCCGAAACCATGGTAAAGAGGCAGCGAAAAGACCGCGCGCCGGCCGTCCTCGAACGCCTGATGATAGGCGCCGGCATAAGCGGCGCGCAGGAAATTGTCGTGACTGATGGCAACGCCCTTCGGATTCCCGGTGGTTCCAGACGTGAACATGATGACGGCTATATCGTCGCAGTCGATCCCGGCGGGTGATCCGGCAGACGCGCTCGCTGCCGAGGGGGCCGAGGTCAGTTCGGTCACGAAGTCGTCGGGGTTCTCGCGGTCGAAGACGATACCGCCGCGCAACTCGCGAAGCGCAGCGCAGGAGCCATCGCGCCAGCCGGGTGCAGCGCTGTCCAGCATGGCCACGAAATCCTTGCTGCCGAAGCTGCGCATCGTGATGAGCAGCCCGCAGCCCGCTTCCTTCAAGGCGAAAACCAACTCTTCGGCACGGTAGAGCGTGTTGATCGGAACCGCGATTGCCCCGGCGCGCCAGATGGAGAACAGCAACGAGACGGTCATCGGGTCGTTCGCCATCACCAGGCCGACCCGGTCGCCCGGCCGCACGCCGCGCGCCCTCAGGCCCTCGGCGAGCAGGCATGCTTGCTCGGCGGCGTCGCCGTAGGTCAGGGCTGCGGCACCCGTTATCACAAGCGGACGCCCGCCATAATCGGTCAGACTCCAGTCGAGATATTCTGGAAGAGTCTGCCGGCGCCATTGGCCATGCCGCTTCTCGATCGCGTCCCGCCGCAGGTCAGCCTCACTCTTCGTCAGCATGATCTACCTCTGCCTAATAACCATTATGTTAGAGCATGGCCACCAAGCTGGTCAATATTCCATCGTGCGCGGATTTTCGCCTTTCGAGCGCAGACGTCGCGAAAGGTCACGCAATTCGCGCCATATGACTATATTTTTGCCGAAATTTGATCCGCCCTCCGCTCCTGGCGATACGCCTTCGAGCCAATTGCTAAGCCGCTGCGCATATCGGTCCTTGCGTCATGAACCTAATTAGTATTAGTTTAAATTTAATCGAAGGCTGGAGTCGACAGGCATGGACGTTGGTTTGGGACTGACATTTCAAAACCTTCATGGCCGCGTGAGCGACGCGGACGTTTATCGGCACGAACTAACGCTTGCGGCGCGCGCGGAAGATCAGGGATTTGATTCGATCTGGACGCCGGAACATCATTTCACCGGCTATATGATGACGCCCAATGTGCCGCAGTTCCTGTCCTGGGTTGCCGGCAAAACGAAGCGCATCAAGCTCGGCACGACGGTCACGGTCCTGCCCTGGCACAATCCGGTCCGGGTCGCGGAAAGCTTCATCCTGCTCGACCAGTTCTCCGAAGGCCGCGCGATCCTCGGCATCGGACGCGGGCTCGGCAAGGAAGAATTCGACGGGTTCAACGTGCCGATGGGCGAGGCGCGCCGCAGGTTCAAGGAACATGCCGAAGCGCTCCTGCAAGGGCTCGAAACCGGCGTGATGGAATATGAGGGTGCGTATCTCAGCCAGCCGCGCGTGAAACTGCGCCCGGAGCCCTATGGAAGCTATCGCGGGCGGGTATATGCGTCGGCTGTCTCGCCCGAATCGGTCAGGCTGATGGCCTCGCTCGACGTCGGGCTGATGATCATCGCGCAAAAGCCGTGGGAGCGGGTCGACCAGGATCTAAGGGACTATCGCGCTCGGTTCGCAGCCGTAAACAACCGCACAGCGCCCAAGCCGGTCGTCGTCGCCTTCGTTGCCTGCAGCGAGGACAAGGCCACGGCGCAGGAAATGCGCGACCGCTACCTCGTCGAATATGCGCGGTCGACTTCCGAGTTCTACAAGTTCGGCAACAAGGAATTCGCCAGCATAGAAGGTTATGAATATTATGCCGCGCTCGCCAGCAGCGTTGAAAAGCACGGCATCGAAAAGTTCAACGAGTTCCTGGCGGACCTTCAGATATGGGGGCGACCCGAAGAGGTGATCGAGAAGCTGACGATGATGAAGGATCGCTTCGATGTCGGGCAGTTCATCATCTATACCCAATTCGGTGACATGCCGTTCGATGTGGGCCGCGCCAATTACGAGCTGATCGCCCGGAAGGTCCTGCCGGCACTGAAAGACCTCGAAGTGACCGCCAACGCTTCGCCAGTGCCAGCCGATGCGCGTGTTGCCGGCTGACGGGTACAAAATCGGCACGACAGGACGAACCGGTCCTGCCGGGGGATTGGGAGAGGACGGACGATGAGCGAAGGGCCGGGCTGGCGCTGCCTCTGGGATGCGAAGGCCATCCTTGGTGAGAGCACCGTATGGGATGCGCGCGACGGCTGCATCTACTGGGTCGATGTCGAGGACCCGGGCATCCGCTGGTACGAGCTGGCGAGCGGGCGCAGGGGCAGCTGGGCCGCCCCCAAGTGGATAAGCGCAATCGCGCCCAGAGCCACGGGGGGCTTCATCGCCTCCTGCGCCGACGGCATCGCCAGTGTCGATCCGCACCGCGGCCTATACCAGCCGCTGTTCCACCCGATTCCCGATCCCGCCAAGGCCCGGCTCAACGACGGCGTCGTCGATCGCAAGGGGTGTTACTGGACGGGATCCTGCGATTCCGCGCAATGGGATGAAACCACGACGGCGGACGACAAGGAAGCTACGTTGGGTCAGCTCGATATGCGCAACACCGGCGAACTCTATCGGATCGATCCGGACGGTTCCTTTTCGACCGAGGAGCGCAACATCGTCACCGAAAACGGTCCGGCCTTCAGTCCCGACGGCAAGACCGCCTATGTCAACGACTCGATGCCGCTGGTCAGCTGGGCATATGATGTCGACGCGCAGGGCCACCTCAGCAATCGACGTGATTTCCTAACGTTCAAGCCGGAGGATGGCTATCCCGACGGCATGGCCGTGGACGTCCAGGGCCATATCTGGATCGCCTTTTATGAAAGCTGGAAGCTGCGGCGCTTCGCCCCCGATGGCACCTTGGCCGAGGAGCGCCAGCTGCCGGTACGCCGGGGACTGCGCCCGGCTTTCGGCGGCACCGACTTTTCCAGGCTTTTCCTCATCACCGGATCGCAAGGCTATAACAAGGAACGATTTGCCGAGGAGCCCCTCGCCGGTGGCTTGTTCGAGATACTCGACGTACCGGTCCCGGGACTGCCGACTTTTCCCTATGCCGGGTAGACAAGCCCGCCCGACTTCCATTCCCTCCGCTAACCGCTAAGGGAAAGTCATGGCGAAGAAAATCACTGGCAAGCAACGCATTCTCGACTCGGCGGCGCGCATTCTTCGGACGAAGGGCCTGAACGCCACCAAGTTGAGCGATATCGCGGAGGGCGCGGGAATGCTCGCGCCCAGTATCTACCATCACTTCAAATCGAAGGATGAGCTTGTCGAGCAGGTGATGCTCGACGGCATCTACATCAACACCCGCCACGTCATGGCGAAGGTGGAGGTGCTTGGGCCGGATCACGCTCCCGAAGAGCGGCTCCGCGCGGCCATCATTGCCCATGTCGAGTTCCTGATTTCCGAGGAGGATTTCTCCTCGGCGGTGGCCAGGGTCTTCGACGAATTGCCCGAAAGCCTGAAGGTTCGCGTGCTCGCGGTCTACCAGTCGTTCGAGAACTACTGGAGGGACCTGATTATCGCTGCGCTCCCCGATAATTCCCGGCTCGATCCGACTGTCGCGCGCAAGCTCCTGATCGCGATGCTGGGAGCCACGCCGAGCTGGTTCCGTTCCGGAAAACTTTCAGCGGAAAAGATTGCCCAGCAGGCTGCAGACCTGTTCCTCAACGGACTTCTGGCGGAGAAATGACGATCGTCGCTGATGGCTCATAGGCCCCCGGGCACGCCTTGCCGGCTGTTGCAATCCCGCGCTCCACAAAGAAAGGGTGCATTATGGAGGAGAATGTGAACGCTGGCATCCGCCTGGAAAAGGGCGCCTGCATCGATTGGATCGTTCTCGATCGCCCTGGCGCTGCAAATGCATTCTCTTCCGCGATGCTTGAGCAATTCTCCACCGTGCTTGCCGGTCTTGAGACCCAGGGTGCTCCGGTCGTGGGCATACGCTCGGACGGCAAGGGCTTCGGATCGGGCATGGACCTTGGCGAATATAACGCCAATGCGAGCCCCGTCGACGACGTGCTGCGCCTGTCCTCCTATGTCGACCGCTGGATGGCGATCTGGCGGCATCCCAAACCCGTCATCATGGCCGTCCATGGCTATTGCATCGGGGTCGCCGCGCAGATGGCAACATTCGCGGACATCCTTCTCGTTGCGGAAGACGCCATGATTTCCGAACCGACCCTGCCGATCGGCGGCGGCTTCATCGCGCCCACCTGGGTCAGCCAGACTGGCGCCCGCCGCGCCAAGGAACTGGCCTTCCTGCCGGGCAATTGGATCGATGGAGCGACGGCGGCGGACTGGGGCTGGGCGAACGCAGCAATGCCGGCGGGAAACCTTGTCGCTTGCGCCGAAAGCCTGGCGGAGCGCATGGCCAAGATTCCCGCGGGCGTGCTCACGGTGAAGAAGCGCTCGATCAACCGGGCAATGGATGCGGCTGGCTTCTCGGCATCGCTCTCCGCCATGGCCGAGAGCGACGCGATCCTTCACCTCGAACCCGAAGTCGTCCGGATCCGCAAACGTCTCGGCAGCGAAGGCTTGAAGACCACGGTCGCCGAGTTCCGTGGCAAGAGTTCGCAGGAGATCTTTGCGGAGTTCGGCGCAGCAAATCGGTGATGTCGGCGCAGCTGAGCTAGACAGAGTTATTCGACAGAAAGCGATAGTCGCTTGGGTGTTGGCCCGATCACGCAGGCGGCCAGCCGCTGGAACAAAGTTGCAAAGCTGACGCGCCACCCAGATCATAGCTCGCCTCAAGCGAGCAGAGTTCCTGCTTGGTGGCGCTGGTCATATCCAGGCTGGAACCGACCCGCTTGTTGTTTGACCGCGGGATCAGCGGGGCGCAGGTCATGTGCAGAAGGTTCTGCACAATATCCATGCTTGCCCGGGGCGGTCAGGCGGCTTGCCTTTCTGGCGTGAAGACGACCGGGAACGACCGAACGGCGTTGAATAGCAGGCTTGGGAGGTAATCCAGTTCGCCGCCCACTGGACGGATGTCGGGTATCCGCCGCACGATCCGGTTGAGCAGCAGCTTCAACTGCGTATTCGCGAGCCGCGCGCCCAGGCACACATGCTGCCCGATGCCAAATGACAGGTGCCGGCCGGCATTGGCGCGCGTGACGTCGAAGCGGTCCGGATCGGCGAACATGGCGGGATCGCGATTGGCCGCTCGGCGATAGCCGGTCGGTCAAAGTCTCGGATCGGAAGCCGAGCTTGGCGCCCGGTTCGGAGCCGGCCGGTCCGTGTTGCGTGAAGCGATTCGCTCGCTTGAACAGCTTGGCGTGGTTGAAATGGGGCGTGGCGGACGCAGCGGACCGAGGGTCATCTCGCCCGACCCGGCGACCATGATCGAAACGTGCCGACGCCATCTCCGACGCGAACGGCCCGATTCTGGCCAGATCCAGCGGCTCGGAGCCGCGATCGAGATGCGAGAGCCGCTAGGTAATGGATTGATAAGAAACCTTTTTTTGAACGTTCTTGCGTAATTGCCGGCAGCCCCTCCAAATCATACCCCCACTGTCTCATCACCCAGATCAGGTCTTTTCAGAGAAGGGCCTTGCCCTCCGAGCAGTGTTGCGTCTAGAGGTGAAGAGTATTATATTATGGCCGCGTCGGTTTCTGAAGCGACGTTCAGGAGCGAATTCGATCCCCGACGGCAGGCGGGCTGCCTTGCCGTATCTGCGGATCGCTCTCCTGATGATCTTCGGCACCGCGGACGCCGTAGGGGAGAAGAGCGTTATGACGAAGATTCGGTTTAGGGAACATGACGGCACCGAGCATGTCGTCGAGGCGAATGACGGCGAGTCGGTGATGCGCGCTGCCATCGACAATGGCGTGCCGGGGCTTCAGGCGGAATGC